>FUWD012868178.1_pt1 | contig 10283 bp, 14 predicted proteins | sample 1063281 | NCBI WGS metagenome assembly FUWD01 (sample SAMEA79048168, study PRJEB19326) | metagenome | biome: marine
CAATTGAATTTGCGACCGAACCTCCCGCTATCGTTTCTTCAATTTTCAAATTCGATAATAGTTTTTTTAATTCAGATTCATTAACAAGTTTCATCGTGCTTTTGGCAAGATTATTTTCAGACAAGAAATTTTCTTCGACTTTACAAATTACATCAACTATAGCATTTCCAATTCCTAATACTTTCACGCAAGTTCCTTGTTTTTATATTTACAATATTTGATTATTACGCATGTCTTACAGGAAGGCGCTCTTGCTTTGCAAGTGTATCTTCCATGAAGCAATAGAGTATGACCCGCTTTTTTTAAGTATTTTGCAGGAACTACTTTGTATAAATTTTGTTGAACTTCATCGGGATTTTTACCATACGCTAGACCCGTTCTATTACTAACCCTGAATACATGTGTATCAACTGCAATAGTAGGCAATCCAAAACCTTCATTTAAAACAACACTTGCAGTTTTATTTCCAACTCCCGGCAAAGCATATAAATCATCAAAATTTTTTGGGACTTTCTTGTTATGTTTTTCGATTAATTGCTTTGATAAAAAATAAATACTTTTGGCTTTGTTTCTAAAAAGACCTATGCTTTTAATTAATTTTTCTATCTTTTTCCTTCCTAATTTAACGAAATGTTCTGGCTTATTGTATTTTGGATAAATGTTTTGAGTGACATTATTAACATTAATATCGGTACATTGAGCAGAAAGAACAACTGAGACTAAAAGAGTAAATTTATTTTTATATTTAAGGTCGCTTTTGGGATTCTTTATTGCTTTGCTTAAATTTTTGAAAAGAGAATTGATTTCCCCAGGCTTCATTTAAAATTTAATACGTCTCTCATTGAGTAAAGTCCAGGTTTTTTACTTATTAACCACTTGGCTGCAGTAAATGCACCCTCTGAATAAAGGGTTCTATCAAATGCTTCATGATCTAAAGTGACAGTTTCTTTTCCGCTTGAAAATAAAACTTTATGACTTCCTATAATTTCGTCTTTTCTAATTGAATTGAAATTGATTTTTTTACTGTAAGGAAAAGTCTTTTTATTTAAATATTTTTTCCCAATAATTTATAAAAATCTTTCTTTTTTCCTATTGCAATACCTTTTCCAAGCATTAGAGCAGTTCCTGATGGATGGTCTTTTTTATGTTTATGATGCACCTCAAAAACTTTGCTTAAAAAATTATTTCCAAGAGATTTGGAAGCTATTTCAGTTAAATACATCAATAGGTTTACTCCTAAGCTCATATTACCCGCTTTAAGTATGGGTATTCTTTTAGAATATTTTTTTATTAATTTCTCTTCTTTTTTGGAAAAGCCAGTTGTTCCAATGACCACTCTTTTTTTTAGTTTAGAAGCAATTTTTAACACTTCTAATGTACACTTAGGAACTGTGAAATCGATAATTATATTTGCATTTTTAAATGCAGATTCTGAATTTAATTGAGGTTTTAAATCAGATACTTTCTTATTAATTATTCTGTTTTCCGTAACTGAAACTAGTTTGAAATTTTTTGAACTTTTAGAAGATTTAACGAGCTGTTGTCCCATTCTTCCAAGGCATCCAGTGATTGCTAAATTAATTTTTTTCATTATTTTTTGTTAATTTATTCCATACTACTTCATATAAAACATAAATAAAGATACTTATGATCATTATCACAATGCTAAAACCAACAGATCTTATCCAGTCACCAAACCAAATATATGATAATATTGATATCCAAATTATCCCAATAATTTGCCAAATAATTGCTTTATAGAACAATCTTTTTTTGCACATAAACCTCTCCTATTAAATTTTATTAATTAAATTAAATTTATTAGAAGAATATTTATTGATCTGAGCTATATATTGTTTTTACGAAAAGGTTGCAGTTCCAATTTTTCCAGAAATTAAAAAATAGATATGTAATCATTTAGTTTTTCCAGAATCTTTTGGCTTTTTCAAAAAAATTTCTAATACTAGGGTTTGTTTTTACATCCTCTAGTTTTTTATATTGTTCTAGTAGACTTTTTTGTTCTCTGGTCAACGATACCGGCACTTCAGTTAATGCCTGAATGTATAGATCGCCATATTCTTTGTTTCTCATAATTGGCATGCCTTTACTTCTTAGTCTAAATTGTTTACCATTTTGAGTTCCTGCAGGAATTTTGACTTTTGCTTTTCCTCCGTCTATGGTTGGAACTTCAACTGTTGCACCAAGAGCTGCGTCAGCTAATGAAATAGGAAATTCAAAAAAAAGATTTTCTTCTGACCTTTTAAAAATACTATGATTTTCTACTGACACAAATATATATAAATCTCCATTTCCTCCTCCTTTTATACCCGCTTCTCCTTTACCTGATAATCTAATTCTTGTTCCATCATCAACTCCTTTTGGAATGTTAGCGAATATTTTCTTTCTTGTATGCTTTTTTCCAGCACCCCTACATTCTTTGCATGGACTAGAGATTTGCTCACCAGAGCCACTGCACTCTGGGCATGCTTGTTGAATTGTAAAAAATCCTTGGCTAGATCTTACTTTACCTTGCCCCCCACACATGGAACAAGAAACTGGTTTTGTGCCAGGTTCTGTGCCATATCCATCACATCTTTCGCATTTGTTTGAAGAAGCAAAACTAATTTCCTGCTTTTTACCGTGGTAGGCTTCTTCTAAGGAAATTGATAAATCAAATCTTAAGTCGTCGCCCCTGAAGCCAGAAGATCTTCTTGATCTTCCTCCTCTCATGCCACCAAAATCTCCCAAAAAAATCTTCAAAAATATCTGAGAAAGAAGATGAAAATTCCGAAAAATCAAAATTTCCAAAACCACTGCCTCTTCCAGGGCCACCCTCAAAGGCAGCATGACCAAATTGATCATAATTGACCTTACGTTCCTTATCGGAAAGCACATGGTAGGCTTCACTTGCTTCTTTAAACTTATTTTCAGAAGCTTTATCACCTTTGTTTTTGTCTGGATGATATTTTAACGCTAATTTTCTGTAAGCTTTCTTTATCTCTTCAGGAGAAGCTGATTTGATAACACCCAAGACTTCATAATAATCTCTTTTTGCCATAAATTTTTTGACATCTTCGTTATGTCTTTAGTCTTAGGCGCTCTTTTCTTTATCTTCTTTTTTATCTTCTTTTTTGTCTTCTTTTACTTCTTCAAAGTCTGCATCAACAACATTATCTTTGTTTTTATCTTTACTCTCCGAGCCACTGTTTTGTTGAGCACCTTTCTTTCCGGCATCTTTTTGCTGATTTTTATATACAGCTTCACCTAACTTCATTGAAGCTTGGACCAAAGCTTGTGTTTTCTTCTTCACTTCTTCAATATCGGTACCTTTAAGCACATTTCTCAAATCAGAAATTGCACTTTCTATAGCTTTTTTTTCAGCATCTGAAATCTTGCTTCCATGCTCTTTTAGATTTTTTTCTGTTGTATGAATAATTGTATCAGCTTGATTTCTAGCATCTACCGTTTCTCTTTTCTTCTTATCCGCTTCTTTGTTTGATTCAGCTTCTTTTACCATTTTATTAATTTCTTCTTCGCTAAGTCCTCCAGAAGCCTGAATTTGAATTTTTTGTTCTTTGCCGGTTCCTTTATCTTTTGCGGAAACATTTACTATTCCGTTTGCGTCAATATCAAATGTTACCTCGATTTGTGGAACACCTCTTGGAGCTGATGGAATTCCAACCAGTTCAAAGTTGCCTAATAATTTATTATCAGTTGCCATTTCTCTTTCGCCTTGCAAAACTCTAATGGAAACTGCAGGCTGATTGTCTTCAGCAGTTGAAAATACTTGACTTTTTTTTGTAGGAATTGTTGTGTTTTTTTCAATAAGTTTTGTCGAAACACCACCCAAAGTTTCAATCCCCAATGACAATGGCGTTACATCTAAAAGCAGTACGTCTTTCACATCACCTTGTAATACACCAGCTTGGATAGCAGCACCCATTGCAACTACCTCATCGGGATTTACACTTTTGTTTGGATTTTTTCCAAAAAAAGTTTTAACAGTTTCAAATATTTTTGGCATCCTTGTCATACCACCCACAAGTACTACTTCGCTGATTTCTGCAGCACTAAAACCAGAATCTTTTAATGCCGTTTCACATGGAGGAATTGTTTTTTTAATCAAATCTTCAACCAAAGCTTCCAATTTTGCTCTAGTTAATTTTATATTAATATGTTTTGGCCCTGTTTTATCTGCCGTAATAAATGGTAAATTTATTTCAGTTTGTGTTGTAGAAGATAATTCAATTTTTGCCTTTTCAGCAGCTTCTTTTAATCTTTGTAAAGCCAATTTATCTGTTGTTAAATCTATTCCATTGTCTTTTTTAAATTCGTTCGCTAAATAACTTACAATTTTATCATCAAAATCTTCTCCACCCAAGAAAGTGTCCCCATTTGTCGATTTAACTTCGAAAACACCATCTCCAATTTCAAGAATAGATACGTCGAATGTACCACCACCAAGATCATACACAGCTATTTTTTTTCCTCCTTTTTTATCTAATCCATAAGCTAGAGAAGCTGCGGTAGGTTCATTGATAATTCTTAAAACTTCTAGACCAGCTATTTTACCTGCATCTTTTGTTGCTTGTCTTTGAGAATCATTAAAATAAGCGGGTACAGTTATCACAGCCTTTGTAACTGCTTGTCCTAAATATTTTTCTGCTGTTTCCTTCATTTTTTGTAGAATAAAAGCGGATATTTGTGATGGTGAATATTTTTTACCCCTTGCTTCTAACCATGCATCATTATTTTCTGCCTTAATAATTTTAAATGGTACTTTTGAAATATCTTTTTTTACAGATTCATCTTCAAAATTTCTTCCGATCAATCTTTTTATAGCAAACAAGGTATGCTCTGGATTAGTTACAGCTTGTCTTTTAGCTGGTTGACCAACTAATCTTTCATCATTTTCGCCAAATGACACTACCGAAGGTGTTGTTCTTGCTCCCTCGGCATTTTCCAAAACCTTTGCTTGGCTACCATCCATAATAGCCACGCACGAATTGGTGGTTCCTAAATCAATTCCTATAACTCTACTCATAAAATCAGTCTCCTTTTGTAGCTATATGGGTGTTTTTTCTCTTAGTACAAGTTGAAACAATCATTTTTTTTGGTCTTTTTCCTCAACCTTTGCCATCTTTTCTGTTTTTTCTTCCCTTTTTTTAGTGACACTAACCAAAGAGGGTCTCAGTAAACGATCTTTTATCATATATCCTTTTTGTATTTCTTGGACAACAGTTCCAGGATTCCTTGTATTATCTTCCACCTCAAGCATTGCCTGATGAAAATTAGGATCAAATTTTTTATTAATACATTCTATTTCATTAATATCATTTTTCTTAAAGATGGATATTAAATCTCTTTTTACAATTTCAATCCCATCAATAATTTTATCTAAGTCTTTGTTATTTTTTAAATTATTATCATTTTTAAACGATGTAATGGCACGATCAATATTATCTAAAAGAGACAAAGATTCTCTTGCGAAATTAAATCCTCCAAAATCGAAGGCTTCTTGTCTTTCTTTTTCAAATCTTCTTCTTTGATTTTCTATATCGGCCAACGCTCTAAGTAATTTTTCTTCCGTTTCTTTAAGCTTGTCTTCAACAGTTTTTTCTTTTTCTTTTTCATTATTTTTTGATAATGAATTTTCTTCTTCTTTTTTATCTGGTTTTGTCATCAGTTTGATATATGGTTACTTTTAGAAAAAAAACCAGTGTAAAATGAAAAAAATTAAAGAGATTGTCATTGGCACAAATAACGATGGAAAATATAGAGAAATATGCGGACTATTACCAAAAAAAACTACAAAATTTTCTATAAAAGAATTTAAAATTTTGGGCCCGAAAGAAACGGGAGAAAGTTTTGAAGAAAATTCAATGATTAAAGCATCTTATTTTTCTAAAAAGACAAATTTAGTTTGTTTAGCGGATGATTCGGGTTTAGAAATAGATTTACTTAATGGGGCTCCCGGGATTTATTCAGCAAGATGGGCTAGCAACAAGGATAATTTTGATGAGGCAATTGAAAAAAGTTTATAAAAAAATGAATAAAATTAAAAAAGATTGGAAAAACAATAATACTGCAAAATTTATTTGCTGTTTGTCGATTTATTGGCCTAATGGAAAAAGTTATCTTAGCAAAGCTACAGTAAAAGGAAAAATTTCACCTCAAAAAAAAGGAAATAATGGATTTGGTTATGACCCAATTTTTATTCCTTATGGTTATAAAAAAACTTTTGGTGAGATGAAAACTAAATTAAAGATGTCTATTGATCACAGATATAAAGCATTTTTAAAAATAAAAAATTTTTCATTTAGTATACTCTTAAAAATTTTTTTTGTGTACTTTATAAATTCCAAGCTGATGTTTACTTAGATTATTTTTTATAACAAACTTTCCATGAAGACCTTTAAATCCATTTTTATTATACAATTGATTAGTTTCGAAATGGGCATTGTTGTTAAGCCAGCAATAGTAAATTAAACCCAACGCATCATATGCTAATATAGAGACTACATTAGGTTTTTCTTCATAAGAATCTAAATATTTTTTTTAAATTTTTTTAAGTTATCAAAATCTATAGCTGGAAAATATAGGTTTTGTGATGCATTTTCATTAAACAATGTTTTGTCGAACCATTGGTTAAGAGTAAAAAAATTTACATCTTCACTTGAAATATCTGAAAATAAAAAAGACGTTAAAACACTCTTTAAACGTTCACCAAAATCTACAACGATTACCGAATCAAAACTTACCTTACCCAGAGTATGCTTTTGTTCTAGTTCTTCAAGTTCTTTTTTATCTTTATACAATTCTGAATGTTTTAATATTTCAATTCTTCTTTCAAGATTTTTCTTTCTTTCTTGATAGTTTGTTATTTTTTTAATGTCATCAGTTATTCTTTTGGGAATATCACTATACAAAAAAATCTTATAGAATTTTAGTTTACTATCTTCAATAATCTTGACTTGATTTGAAAAGTGAGATTTGGGTGACAAAAGTAAAGTTTTAGAAATTTCTTTTTTTTTAAAGTATTTTTTTAAAGTATCAATTTGTGAATCAGCATTAATTCCAAAAGCAATAATATTTTTTGGAATTTTGTTAGTTATGTTGGTTAGTGAAATAAAAGTAATATCATTAACTTTGCCAAGTTTTTCTAAACTTTCGTGAAAAATTGGACCAATTACTATTTTTATGCCCAATTTTTTAAATTCCATAGCTGACAGATAAGAATCCAAACTATTTGCTCCACTATCTTTAGGATAAATTTTTATATTTTTATTTCCTATGTCAAATAACGCAAGCTGAATAGCTTTTAAAAATGATTCCCCGACATCCTTAAATTTTCCCGATAATGGAAGCAAAATACCTATTTTCAAAATTTTTTCATTTTCCACAACGTTTTTTTGTGAATTCTTGGTAATCGCACTACTGTTTATTGTAAGCAGCAAATAAGTTAATATCGAAAATATAAGTAATTTTTTCATAGATTTAAGTTAGTTCAACTAGCATAAAATGTAATTTAGGCATCAAATGGACAAAAATAAACAACAAACTATCAGTCCAGGATTGTATTTAGTATCTACTCCAATTGGCAATTTGGGGGATATGACTTTAAGAGCGCTAAATGTTTTAAAAAAATCTCACATAATATTATGCGAAGACACAAGAAGATCTAAAAAATTGCTGTCGTATTATGAAATTAAAAATAAACTTTTTGCATATCATAAATTTAATGAGAAAAAGGTTAGCAGCGGGATAATTGATTCCATAAAAAAGAACAAAATTGTATCATTAATTTCTGATGCAGGAACACCCGCTATTTCTGATCCAGGCATGATAATTGTTAATAGATGTATCGAGGAAAAATTAAATGTACATCCAATTCCTGGACCTTCTGCGGTCACTTCCGCAATGAGCATTTCAGGATTTAATGATAAGTATTTATTTTATGGTTTTTTATCCAAAAAAGAAAATGAATTAGATAAAATACTTAACAATTTACAAAATTTAAATTTTCCAATTTGTTTTTTTTGTACCTGCTGCAAAAATCAATTTTTTTTTAGAAAAAATTTAAAAAATATTTTATTGATAGAAAAATATTGATAGCAAAAGAAATGACCAAGATCCATGAACAATTAATAAGAGAAAAAGTTGAATCAATAGAACCTTTTTCTAAAAATTTAAAAGGTGAATTAACAATAGTTTTATCCGACAAAATTAAAGAACAAAAATATCAAAAAAAAATTGACGAATCGGTTACAATACAAATAAAAGAAATGCTAAAAAAATATAGCCATAAAGATGTTGTAGAATTTATTTCAAAAAAAGAAAATTTACCTAAAAAAATGGTTTACAATTTTTGTTTACAAATAAAAAAATGAAAATAAAAAATTTTTTTATAATATTGTTTTTTCTAATTTTGCTAAATTCTTGTGTTGGTTCTTCAACAAGAGGAGTCTTTGGTTCAGGAGTAAGTATTGCATTAGATCCTAGAACTTTAGGTACACAGATAGACGATTCCATAATGCAAAAACACTTACAAGCGCGATTAGCACTGATGGATAAAAAATATCTTATTAAGATATCTGTAAAGGTTCTTGATGGGAGAATTTTTTTGAACGGAAAGGTAAATAAACCTGAAGAAAAATTAAAGATAACTAAAATGGCATGGGAAACCAAAGGTGTAAGATCTGTAAAGAATAATATTGCAATAAAACAGAAATTTTCCTTAAAAAATTCAACGATTGATCTTCTAATAACATCTCAATTGAGAACCGCATTAATTATAAATAAAAATGTAAAAGCGGCTAATTTTAATATCAATACAATTAATCAAAAAATTTATATTTTTGGAATTGCACATGACAAAAAAGAAAAAAAAGAAATTATTCAGGAAGCAAAACAAATAGTTGATGTCAAAGAAGTTATAACAAGTATTCTGATGGTTTCTGATTTAAGCAGACAGAAAGAGTAAGTTAATTTTTTTTGTAATCAATTATCTCAGACGAATAGGCAGCAACCGATGCTAAATTTATTATATCATTAGTTGATGATCTTAATGGTGCAATTTCTATGGGCGAGTCCAGTCCAACCAAAAATGGGCCAATAATTTTTGCACCCCCCAAGGTTTTCATTAACTTTATAGAGATTGCGGCACTATGTATTGCTGGCATGATTAAAACGTTAGCATCACCTACAATTTCTGAAAAAGGATAAAGTTCTTTATATTTTTCATTCAAAGCCACATCCGGTTGCATTTCTCCATCAAATTTAAAATTAACTGGTTTGTCTTGTAATATTTTAACAGCATCTCTTACATGTTTTGTTCTTTCAGTTTTTGGTATTCCAAAAGTAGAGTGAGATAAAAAAGCAACCTTAGGATCAAAACCAAATAATTTAGCCACTCTTGCGGAAGATATTGCTATTTTTGCAAGTTGTTCAGCACTTGGAAATTCGTGAACAGTTGTATCTGCAATGAATACCGTTTGACCTTTACTAACCATCATATTTAGACCAAAAAGCACTTCATCAGACCTAGAATCTACTACAGTTCTAATTTTATCTAAGGTTTCAGAGTAACGTCTAGTATTACCGGTTACCATTGCATCTGCATCACCACAAGCAATCATGCAAGCTCCCCAAATAACTCTATCATTTCTTATTAATCTGTCACAATCTCTTTCTAAAAGTCCGTCGCGTTTACATTTATTATAGAGAAACTGAGTATATTTTTCTCTTTTAACTTTGTCTGTTGAATTTGTTATTTCTAATTCATAATTTTCATCTAAACCAATTTCGTGTAATCTTTCTTTTGCCCGCTCTTCTTTTGCTACTAAAATTGGAATTCCCAATTTGCTGTTTTTAAAAGCAATAGCTGCCTTTAATGTATTTTCGTCTTCTCCTTCAGCAAAAATAACTCTTTTTTGAGTTTTTTTAATTAGAGAATTAATACCCTGCATTATGGATACAGAAGGATCGAGTCTTTGTTTTAATTGATCTTTGTAAGTTTCAAAATCAGTAATTTCTTTTCTTGCAACTCCACTTTTTATTGCAGCCTGCGCTACCGCTACTGGTATTACACTAATTAATCTTGGATCAAAAGTTGATGGAATAATATATTCTTTTCCGTAGTGTGGTCTTTCTCCTCCCATGGCAGCAACAACTTCATCCGGCACATCTTCTCTTGCAAGTGACGCAATTGCATGAGCTGCTGCAACTTTCATTTCTTCATTGATTTGTTTTTGCTCTTACGTCTAAGGCTCCTCTGAAAATAT
>FUWD013418782.1_pt3 | contig 10283 bp, 10 predicted proteins | sample 1063281 | NCBI WGS metagenome assembly FUWD01 (sample SAMEA79048168, study PRJEB19326) | metagenome | biome: marine
GAATATGAATTTCGGTGATTTTGAAGGTTTAGTGCCTGGTACTTTAAGTAACGTATCTGCGCTTAACCCAATGCTAATATTTCAAGCTTTTATGTCTGGTTCCCAACCTGAATGTGAAGAAATTACATTAGAAACAATAGACGTTAATAATAACAAGGGAACTGAAACAAGACACGTTACAACAACCGATTTAAAAAATATGAATGCATGTGATTTTAAACCGCTCAGTAATAACAACCCAATAACAGGAGCAGCATGTCGCGAGTCTTTCACAAATAGAAAACGCACAAAGGTACCTGACGATTTCCTGGTAAAATTATTTTACGCATCGTTGGGTGTGTTAGGTGTATATCTATTAATCAATGTAATGAAGCGAATCAAGGAGAGAAAATAAATAATAAATAAATAAATTAATAAATAACTTGTTATATTTTGTAAGTTATTTATTCAGTATTGAAGTATGATATGCTAGAAAAAGAGTAGCACACTTTATTTACTCTTTGTTTTGTTCTTTTTCGTTTTCTTTTGGTTGGTTTTGTTCTTTTTCGTTTTCTTTTGGTTGGTTTTGTTCTTCTTTGTCTTGTTCTTCTTTGCGCGTTTTTTACTCTTACCTCCTTTGCTAATGATACTTCTAGGTACACGATTCTTCTCCATTGATTTTTTAAGTAAGTTTGTTTTTTCGTCTACGCTTAATTTATCCCACTTAGAACCGAGATTTCTTTGTAAATGTTTAGAAAACATATTTACTAAATCTTCATCTTCCTCCATTAGTTGAACTAATTGTTTGTGAACTTCGGGGTCATGTTTGGCTCTATCCCTTAATTCCAGTTCGCGCTTTCTATATTTCTCTCTTTGTCTATCACTTGCTCTATCTCTCATACGCGACTTACTAATAGCATATGACATATTATATTATATACTTAGATTTTTGTAAATTACATCCTCTTAATATTTGCGAGAATAAGGTCGCCCCTTTCTTCCGGATTTCGATTTAGATTGTCTTTTGCCTTTACGGTTGTAATATTTATCACTTTTATGTGTAACAAAATCCCTTTTACCTTTGCGTGTTTTAGATGACATGCCCTTTTTAGGATTTCCACCTTTCATTGATTTGGCATGTCTTCTTCTTCTTCGTCCACCCATTGTAGCACTAGGAGTAGGAGCAGGAGTAGGAGCAGAAGATTTAAACATACTTGTGAAACCGGACCAAGCATTGGACGCATGGTCAGTTAAAGATGTCTCCTTTTTTTCAGGTGTTGGAACGGTTGATGTAGAATAATCCATATTATATAATAATAATAGAAAATATTATATAATCTCTTCAAAATAAACAAAAACAAAATAAAATAAACAAACCATTTCATCATCAATCTACCAAGTATTTAGACTATCTAGATAAATATCTACAGTTTAAAGTTTAACGCGTTTGTAAAGTTCTAAAGCAGCTAAACCTCCTGCCACTTGAGCGAGTATATATGGAATTAGATCGTTCTTGGGTAATTTACCAGCAGCAACCATCATAACAGATACAGCAGGGTTATAATTTCCGCCAGATATAGCACCACCCACTAAAATAGCAATGGCTAAAGCAGCACCAATAGCTAAAGCATTTCCAGTAGCCAAAATGACATAAAGGAAGAAGAGTGTTCCTAAAAATTCAACGAGATATTTATTCATCATTTATATACTTTAGTTATAAAAAATTTACGCATATATTTGTCTATTTCCAGTTCCAGTTACAGTTGAACCACCACCAGATTTAAATGGATTCGCTAAAGCCCCCTTCTTTTTAGGGGCGACTGTCCCTCCTCCTCTAACACGCGCTAAAGAACTATTTATTACCGTAGTATCATTCGGTTTACCTTGAAATGAGACTGTCGATTTTAATGTAGAACTCTTACCGATAGCGTTAATTTTTTTCATATATATGTGCTGCGATGAATCATAATGACCGCTTAATAATGTTCCTCCACCAGAATCTTTAATATATGTTTGCCTAGCATTGGAAAACATTGAGTCACCTGAGGATGGATAGAATTTTTGGGGCATACCCATTTGTGTATTTACAATCGCATTATTGCCTCTATTCTTTAAAAGTATACCTTGATCCGCAGGACCTGTAAATCGATATGTAAACTGAAGACCAGTCATTTTATATATAATAGATGTATATATAAAATTAATTTAATTTAATGGCGAACTCTACTCCAAGCAGTGTAAGCACCGTTGTTAGCACCACCGTAACTACTGTCATTGTAATTTCTATTAGCAGCTTGTTGCTTCTTAAATTTGGTATAATCAGAACCATCGTATACCCATTTAACATTGGTAGTAGCACTAGGAACTCCACTATTATCGGGTTTGGCAAAAATGCTTCCTCCTAAAAATCTACCAGAACCATTTGCGGCCAACTTAATTATACCAGTATTTACCTGATTTGAACCACCCGATGTATAGTCTACGCGGTTTAATAAATCACCAGCATTGTTAACAGCCCTGAATGGGGTAATGGCTACTTTTATTCCATTTACTGTTCCTGATGCTGCTTGTCCGTTCCATGCTTGGCGAAGAGTAAATCGCATTTGTTCACGTGCTGAACCACCTTCCATTCCGGTCCCTGAATTACTATTTGAGCCACCACCCAATAGTCTGGATGATATACCGGGTCTTCCGGCAGCTACATATCCGCTATTATCATTTTGATTTCCACAACCTGGCATTATATATATATCTCTCATATAAAAAATATTTCAAAATTGCTAAAACTGTAAGACTTATATTTTTATTTTTATCTTTATTTTTATTTTATGTCATAATTCTTGGAGCAATATTCATAGTCTGTAGTTCTTGAAACAATAATTTACAGGCATATGGAATTTCTACATAATTGAAATCTACTCTATTATCACATGTCCTACATATGTGAATTTTCATATTGTTATTATATGCCGCAATCATACCACAACGTTTACAAACATGTACATGATATTTATCAGACGCATCGTATATTCTACCTCTTGTAAATCTGGAAGCACCATGCGAAACCATACAATCACGTTCCATCTCGCCAAATCTCAGACCTCCATCACGACTTCTACCTTCAGCAGGCTGTCTAGTTAGGTTTACCATTGGACCAATAGAACGACTATGTTGCTTATCATTGACCATATGCTTCAATCTTTGGTAAAATACAGGCCCTATAAATATACTTGATTCTAATTGTTCACCGCTTAATCCATTATACATAATTTCGTTACCATTGCTTTCATAACCCACCTTTAGTAATTCTTTACGAATTGACTCTATAGATAAATCTCCAAATGATGTTCCGTCTCCAAATAAACCTAGCTCTATCAGTACCTTACCAAGTAATGTTTCTTTTAACTGTCCAATTGTCATACGAGATGGAATCGCATGTGGATTGATAATAATATCTGGCTTGACTCCTGCTGCTGTGAATGGCATATCAGATTCTGGAATAATATTTCCAATTGTTCCCTTCTGTCCATGACGACTGCTAAATTTATCACCAATTACCGGACGTCTAACTGTTCTTACGCGAACTTTACAGAAACTATACCCATCACCATTCCTATCAATGAAATTTTTATCAATATATGACTCCTCGTGTGTACGATATGTCCGACTCAAATCGTCGTATTTTATCACCTTGGTATGGTCATTTCTATTCTCCTTAATAGGTACCACCTTCGCAATAATAACATCGTTATTCTCTAGTAACGTATTCTCTGGTATAACACCCTTGTTTGTAATTTTACTGTAATTTCCATACTTCATTCCCTTTGTCTTATTCGGGTCTGGCTTACAGCGAATTTCTTCGTCACCATTAATCTTCTTATCTTCGTCCTTTTCAGTATGATAAATGGTAGCTTGGAATAATCCTCTATCAATCGAACCTTGATTAAACAGCAAACTATCCTCTTGATTATAACCGGAGTGTGTCATAATTGCGACAATAACGGGTGTTCCCGCAGGAATTTTATCCAATTTTACCATACCCATCAACCGCGTATCTACAAGCGGTCTAGCAGGATATGTTAATACATATGCGGTCTTGTCCATTCGAGTGTCATAATTAGTAACATATACACCCATTGCTTGCTTACCCATAGCAGACTGATATGTATTTCTAGGACTTTGGTTATGATCGGGAAATGGAATACAGGATGCCACTACTCCAAATATTGTGCTTGGATGGATTTCGCAATGCGTGTACTTGTAAATAAACTGACCTGATTTATATAATTCAGTTGGCTTCATAGCAATCATACTAAAACTTTGCTCTTCGGGGTCGATATATTCAATTACCGACTCGTCGATATTACAGTTTGTCAGTAAATCGTTCCATTCTAATTCACCCGTCTTAATCTTATTTACAGTAGCCTGGTTCAAAATAACCTTATTATCTTTTACACGAAGTACTGGACGAATTAACCTGCCCGCGTCTGTACATATACGAATTTCGCGATTTTTATAGTCGAATATAATGGATGAATAAATATTAACCATACCTTTGTATTTATAATCCTGAAATGTCTTGAATAATGTATGCGGGTCATCACTTATTCCTATCCAAGCACCATTTACAAAAATCTTTACCTTGTTTTCCATTTGTAATGAGGTCAACTCATCTAATGGAGTAATAAGTGGAAGTATATATTCGTGGATAGGCGCACTATTATTTGGAATTGTAATATGCGTCATATAACTCATATTTTTCACTACACCAACACTCGCACCTTCTGGTGTTTCGGCTGGACATAGAAATCCCCAAGACGTGTTGTGTAACTTACGAGGAGGAATCAGTTTACCACTCTTATCAATCGGTGTATTAATACGACGCAAATGACTTAAACTCGAAATATACGTCAGTCTATTCAACACTTGAGCAACACCTACTTTATTACTATTTACATTTTTAATGCCAAAATCACCCGTCGAAAGAGCACGTTTTAGTCCATTTTCAATAGTAGTGGACTTGACAATTTTATAGATATTTGTATTGTTAATAATACCCAAATAGTCCTCAGTAGAACGCCACGAACCATTGTTAATTTCACGAATAATTTGTTTCTGCATATCTTTTACCAGCTTGTTAAAGTAATTGCGATATAGATTATTCAATAATGTTCCTGTCAAATCGATACGCTTATTCAAATAAGAATCGCGGTCATCTGGTTGAATCCATTGAAAACTACATCTGAGAAGTTTATTTGTCATATATCCCAACATGTAAATCTTTTGAATGGCGTTATGACAATGTGGAAATAAATCATTATTCAAAATATCCGTCGTAAAGTCTCGCTTTTTTTTAATACCGGCTTCCCTATCTAGATTGATTGGTGTAAACATCGCATGACCCATTAAATATTTTATCGCATCGTCTTGTGTCATAATCGAATTTGCCTCTACAATGCTCCCCTGTAGCCCATACTTCATTCTTTTATACTTGGTTTCTTCCATATTCAAAATAATTTTCTCGCAGATTTCTTTATCCGATATTACTCCCAGAGCACGAAATACAATGAAAAGCGGAACCGGATTTTTTAGTCTTGGTATTTGAATATATATACATGAACCAAATCCGGTAACCTTGCTTGTAATCATCATAGTAACTTGTTTTGGACTAATACATTTGAAATCTGGAACTGACTTGATTTCAGCCGACCAACTCCATTTGTTATTATTTTTACTCACATTGAAACAATATACACGATTCTCAGCAGCACGCTCTTGTCCTAGCACAGTCTTCTCACTACCATTGATAATGAAATACCCTCCCGCGTCAAATTTACATTCACCACTAACCTTTTCGTCAATGTGTTGATATTGATTCAAAACACAAACAGACGATTTCAACATAATTGGTAGCTTTCCAATATGAATCTTTGGTAAAATCTTATAAAACGTCTGACTATTCTCCAAATTAGGACCACTTCGAACAATATATTTTATATTTAAATCAATTGTCATCATTGACGCATAAGTGAAATTTCTTAATCTTGCCTCTTGAGGAAACATCAGTTTAGAGGCACCGTTGTTCTCGTGGATTTGGGGTCGATACAAGTGAAAGTTCTCAAATGTAATAAATATTTCTAAGCTGTGTTTTCCACTATCTTTGTCAAAATCATTTTCTGAACAAATTTGTACCGGATTGAACATCTCAATTGTTTTTTGTATTTGATAACTTACGAAATTATTATATGACTCCAACTGATGTCTAACAAGCTGTGCTAGATGCTGGTCCTTAAAATACGATTCTATCACCGTCCATGGCGTCTCTATATATTTCCCCAAATTTTCCGTTATTTCCTTTTCTAGGTTATTCATCTTTACTTAATATGAAACGCGTTTACAAACTATTTTATAAATCAATTTATTTTTTAATTAATATTTTTAATAAAACCACAAAATAAAATAAATATTATATGTATATGTTAAATAATCGTAATAACTTTCCAACTAAACATAGAAAACGATATAGTAAACATACTACTGATGTATCGAATAATCGTATTTACACAAACGATAATATAGATATAGTCAAAATACGTCATAATAATCACCTTCAGTCATGTAACAATAAAAAATTACTCAAATTGTTTAAATTCAACGATAATGTTGATTTAGGTGAGAATCTAATTATAAACGATAAAACTAATATAAACCCGTCCACTCATTGTAATGCAATGAATAATATACCCATTAGACGTCCTATCATTAAATCGAACAAAGTTATTACATATCTTGACAACAATTCAACCAATAAAAATGAAGACGGAACGGAACCAATTAAGATTGATAGAGAGAAAACCGACTTGTTATTAACATGTCTATTAAAACACATTGATATTGATTTTTTTGACAAATATAATTCTCCCTTATTTTCTGGTAGTCCGACTATCCCAATACAACTCACACCTGAACTGCCACCCATTGTTAACGAAGAAATAAATACCATTGTAAAAGAGCAAGTATTTATTAATGTTCCTATTGAAAATCTACTTGATTTAATAAATTTATGCGAGAAATATCCTCTAGCAGATAACATAGAATACAATATCAATATGAAGGCACTACATAATATTAAACCCTCTCTATTGGAATTACAAGAGATGATAGGTATGAGGTCAATCAAAGAAAATATCGTTGACCAGATACTGTATTTTATACAAGATTTACATAATGTATCACCCAATAACGCGGATTATATGCATGCGGTTATTTATGGCCCTCCAGGAACGGGTAAAACCGAAGTTGCCAAAATTATGGGGAAACTATTTAGTAAGTTGGGCATTTTGAAAAACAATGTCTTTAAAAAGGTCACGAGAGAGGATTTAGTTGCCGGGTTTTTAGGACAGACGGCAATAAAGACAAAGGATGTCATTAAAGAGTGTTTGGGAGGGGTATTGTTTATCGATGAGGCATATGCTTTAGGGAATAAGGAGAAGCGCGATTCTTTCTCCAAGGAAAGCATTGATACCATTTGTGAAGCATTAAGTGACCATAAAAAGGATTTGATGTGTATAATCGCTGGATATGAACAAGAATTGAAAGAATGCTTTTTTAGTTATAATCCGGGTCTAGAATCACGCTTCACATGGAAATTTAGAATAGACGATTACACGCATACAGAACTAATGCAAATTTTTGAGAAAAAAATCAAGGATTGTGGATGGCATTTAAAAGAGCCATTGGAAGATACATGGTTTGAAAAGAACAAGGCATATTTTAAATACTATGGCCGTGATATGGAAACACTTTTTTCTAAAGTGAAAATCGTTCATAGCCGAAGAGTATTTTGCTTACCAAAAGAAGAGAAGACGCATATTACTATGAAAGATTTAGAAAAAGGGTTTGATATTTATAAGAAAATGGGAGATAACGAAACTCGCATAAAGGAACAAGAACGGTTAAACCAGTTATATAGCACTATATATTGTTAAAATTTCTACTTTATTTTATAACTAAATATATTATGTCTGAAAAGAAAACAATATTATTTAATGAATCATTTATGACATCAAATAATAAAACCAGAAAAAATAGTGGAGGTAAACCGAAAAGGGAAAAACCTAAACCGGTTATAAAACCAAATTCGTTGAAAAAAACCTTACTTGAAAAGATAAAGAAACACCAACAACATGAACAAATTTCAAGACATTCCCAAGAAGAACATGTTGCGGAAGATGTTGAATTCCATAATAATTTTATGGATTCGTTGGAATATTTAAATAAACTCAATGATAATAATAAACATAAAAAGGTCGATAAAAGAAAGAACGCTACTCTAAAAAAGCCGGTTACTGGCGGAAATAAACCAATACCGAATATTAACGGTCCTCTAGAGCCTCTTGTGTCAGTTTATTTACCAAGTGATTTTGATAACCAGATTCGAACTTCCTCTTTGCCTGCCGGCGGCTATTCCTCTTTGCCTGCCGGCGGCTATTCCTCTTTGCCTGCCAGCGGCTATTCCACCGTCTCAAATAATGGTCAGGTGAATAGAGAAACGTCGTATACGCCACTATATGGGGATCAAAACACGAAACAACAAATGGGTCCAATGGGCCCAATGGACCCGTATATTCAACCGGCTTCATTTATAGAAAACAAACCAGAGACACCATATGGTTGTTTAAAAGGTGGCAACAAACCGACATATCGCGAATATCATAACAAAACCTTGAAAAAAAAACCTATTGTTATTCAATCTAATCAAGAGGCAAATGTAAAGATTAGACAGCAAAAACTAGCAGACTTGAAAAAATCGTATAAAAAGATTCGTCAAAAGAAACGAACCATTAGAAAAAGCACTTATAAATTAGGAAAAATAGGGGGAAAGGTCTCTGTTCTAATCAAAAATAATGCTACTAGAAGAACAATAAAAAGAGAACATGGATTGTTGAAACAGAAACCGTTAAACGAAGTGAAACAACATCTGTATGATAAAAATTTGATTAAGATTGGTTCTACTGCCCCGAATGATGTATTGCGAACATTATATGAACAATCCATATTAGCAGGTGATATTAACAATGTGGCCAATGACATTCAACTTCATAATTTTATGAATAAATCTTCCGAGTTATAAAACGGTAACTATACTTATTCAACACAAGTATTTATTCTTCTCTTCATTGTCCAAGTATACATTTTTACTTACAGCACGTATGATTTTATTTGTTTCCTTTTCGTCTGATTCTATATTCGCCATTGAATTACTTATTAAGGTAGTCAGTTTTGTCTGAATATAATCATCTTTTTCCCACCCTTCGTTTGCGTCTTGCCATTTATTTATCATCATCCGCTGTTTCCTAGCGAGGGTCTTTATACCTAAAAGCATTCGTATCAACTCTATATCCTTTTCCCAATTATTATCTTCTTTCACGTAGAGGGTTTTTCTTGTCGCGTCTGTACAATGGATTGGCCGTTCCAATATATCCAATTGGCTTAGACCATTGGTTATCATATTTGTGAGTGTCTTGGTGAGGCCATTTTCAATGGTGCTATCATACGTTGCTGCGGTTATAGGTAATGAATCAATAAAATCAGTCAGATTCATAGCATTCTTACAGTGTTCATTCAAAAACATCTGAATATTGAACTGGTTATTAGTAGTATTGTTGCTATTTGTATTATGTGAATAATTTCCGATTTGAGGCATTAGTTCCATCATCTTTCCTATGACATCTTTGTTTGATTGTGTCATATTAGACACCAATTCACTAATGAAGTCTTGATTTTTTGACATAATTAGCTCAATCATCTTCTGTGTCATATCATTTTTATCTATAATATAATTTGGTCCCGAAAATGACCCACATATAATTCGATGTTTATGTAAGCTTTGTCTATGCTTATATATATTTCCACATTTACATTCAAACTGATTAGATATTGGTTCAATGTTTTGGGTTTTTTTGGGATTTTTGGGATTTTTTGTAAGTATTACATAAGCATTTTGATGTTTCAATGTAAGTATATGTTTCCCATAGTCTTTTTTACTACCTGTAGCATAGTCACATATTTTACACCCATATTTTTTAGGGATTTTATGGATAAAAATGTCAGTCATTTGAAGTATAATATATACTTACATAAAAATCCCTAAATCATTTCACATAAATGTATAAAATTTTACAATAACAAATTTGAAAACATCAAAAATAAAATCAGAGCATTATGCTCTAAATCACTTTTTCACGTTTTTTTCAATTCATTTTCCGGTAAAATAAAAAAACACACATAAAAACCTTGTGTAA
>FUWD013024013.1_pt1 | contig 10279 bp, 8 predicted proteins | sample 1063281 | NCBI WGS metagenome assembly FUWD01 (sample SAMEA79048168, study PRJEB19326) | metagenome | biome: marine
ATTCTGCTTTAAACCTAGCAATACGCCAAAATTCTTTGAACCAATATAATTTTCTACTCAAAAAAGTTGAATCAGGATTAAATATTATTTCTTATTGCTTGTTGTTCCTCTATAGTACGACCAAAATTATCATTTCCTGATTTTATTAATTCCCTTTCGTGATTTGAAGGATATGTATTACTTACAGTAACATGTGTTATACTACCAAGGGATTTTACATTTTCATCTATTCTTTTTTGCCAAGTATTTTCACTCTTTCCCTCCGGCCTTAAATCCATCGTGCGAGTATTGATTAATACAATTCCATCATAAGCAATATAGTTTCTTACTGACCAGGGTATCAGCAAAATGACCACTAAAGAAATAAACCAGTCAGTAATATGAATAGACATGACAACTAACCATAACAATCAGTCTGTTATTATAAAATGCAAACTACCCGTCGAGAAACGATGCTTCCGACGGGTAGTTTTGGTGTGGGCGCTACAGGATTCGAACCTGTGACCCCCGCCTTGTAAGGGCGGTGCTCTGAACCAGCTGAGCTAAGCGCCCAAGTACGCCATATTACTTCTTTGGAAAAGCATAATCCACTACGTCTGAGATTTCCTTTACGAAATGGAACTTCATATCCTTAAGAATTTTACTAGGTATCTTCTCCAGATTCCTCTCATTTTCGTGCGGTAGAATGATCTCTCTCAAACCTGCACGATGGGCGGCTGTGACCTTCTCTCGTACTCCGCCAATTGGAAGAACCGCGCCACGCAGTGTGATTTCTCCTGTCATGGCCACCGTATGTTTCACAGCCCTATCCGTCAACAGTGAGTAGATAGCCGTGAAGATAGTAATCCCGGCGGATGGTCCATCCTTTGGAATCGCTCCGGCAGGCACATGAATATGAATGTCTGTCGATTCATGGAATTTAGGATCAATACCGAGTTTTTCCGCATTCGCCCTCACGTAAGAAAGTGCTGCCTGTGCAGACTCTTTCATAACGTCACCCAAATGTCCGGTGAGTGTTAACTTCCCTTTGCCTACCATCTTGTTCGCCTCGATGAATAAAATATCACCACCGGCGGAAGTCCAGGCAAGTCCGACAACAACTCCCGGCTTGCTAAGGCGATCGGTTGTTTCAGAGAAAAAGCGTTGGACCCCAAGATATTTCAATACTCCTGCTTTGGTCACTTTTGTTGCCTCAGTCTTTCCCTCAACCTTTTCCCTAGCCACTTTTCGGCAGATGTTCCCGATTTCACGATCCAGGTTCCTGACCCCAGCCTCCCGTGTATAAGACTGTAACAGTTCCTTAATCCCGCCTTGTGTGAAATTCAGATCGTCATCATCTAACCCATTTTCTTCCAACTGTTTGGGGACGAGAAACCGTTTAGCAATCTGAATCTTCTCCTCTTCCACGTAACCGGTAAAATCTAGGATTTCCATCCTGTCTTTTAAAGCCGGAATAATAGGATCTTTCAGGTTCGCTGTGGCGATAAACATAACATTACTTAAGTCAAATGGAACCTCTAGATAGTGATCACTAAAGCTGAAATTTTGCTCAGGATCAAGGACCTCCAGTAGTGCTGACGAAGGATCTCCCCGAAAATCAGCTCCCACTTTATCCACCTCATCCAGCATGAAAACTGGATTATTGGAGCCGGCTTTTTTCAAGCTCTGAATAATCCGTCCCGGGAGAGCTCCGATGTATGTCCGGCGGTGTCCGCGAATCTCAGCTTCGTCCCGGACTCCGCCCAGAGAAATCCTGACGAATTCCCTACCCATAGCACGGGCAATTGACCTGCCAAGAGAGGTTTTACCTACACCAGGAGGTCCGGCAAAACAGAGTATTGGACCCTTAACTTTGCTATCCTCAGATACTTTTTCTTTTAACTTCCGGACAGCTAAATATTCTATTATTCGCTCTTTAACCTCATCCAATCCGTAGTGATCTTCATCTAAAATCTTCTTGGCTTTCACAGTATCAACTCGATCTTCAGTAGTGACACTCCACGGAAGATCTATCAGCCAGTCTAGGTACGTTCTGGAAACAGAATATTCTGGAGACTGTGGAGGAATTCTGGTCAATCGGTCTATCTCCTTCATAGCCACTTCCTCTGCCTCTTCAGACATACCGGCTGCCTTAATCTTTTCCTCCAACTCATTGAGTTCAGCGCTGCCGTCATCATCGCCAAGCTCTTTTTTGATAGCTTTCATCTGTTCACGCAAGAAATATTCCCGCTGAGTTTTGGAAATTTCATCCTGTACATCCGATTGGATTTTCTCCCCAAGCTCAATTCTTTGTATCTCACGGTTCAGAAGGACAGTGGTTTTATCCATCCTTTCTTTTACATTTAACTCTTCTAAAATATCCTGTTTCTCTTTTGTCGGAATGGTTACAAGTGAGATAACGCGATCAGCTAACCGGCCTAGTTTGGTAATATTTGTTAAAATGCCGGAATGTTCATCTGTCAGATACGGTGCAATCTTGACGAGCTCCTGGAATGAATTTCTGACGGTTGAGGCAAGAGCTTCAATCTCTATGTCCTCCTCTTCATCATCTTCTACTCGTTCGACTACTGCCTTGAAATAAGGATCTTGCTGAGTGAACGATTGAAGCTTAACACGATCCAGTCCTTGGATAATGGCAGATTTGCTATTATCCGGCATGTCAAAAACTTTTAGAACCACTGCCAAGGTTCCCCATGCATATAAATCATCTGGCTCTGGATTCTCCATTGAACCGTCTTCCTGTGCCACAACAACCAGTAATTTCTTACCCTTTGGAAGATCGTCGATCAACTGGAGGGATCGCTCTCGACCTATATAAGTCGGAATTACCTGTTGAGGAAATAAGACAGTATTCCGTAACGGCATAACAGGATATGAATCAACATCTTTTGCCGCGTCTTCCAATGAATCTTCCTCTAAAATCTCCGGATCTTTGATTTCGTCTGTCATAAAATACTCCTTTTCAACATGTCTTAGCTTTGGGCAACAAACGTGCCATACGAATTAATCTGCTGATTTGTCATAGATTCCCGGTTTATTGATTCCCAACATATCGAATAGTTCCAATAAAACTTGCAAAAGAATTACTCAAAGAGGAAACAGTTTCCTGCGGTCCTGTCAGCTTGAAGAAATAATGACCATCCGGTGCTTCAACGATAGCAGCTAACATCTGGTAATTATCCCTACCAATCTCTGCTTCCATCCCTAGGAATGTCCCTCTAATATCTACGAGACTAATCTGCATGTTATTGTTAACAAAAGTAGTGTCCCTTCCGTTCGGATTTTGGAACTGCCCATACCAGCGGTTTACGTTCGCCTGAACGCCGCCGCGAATTCCAGAGGTAACAGCTAGTTCAATCTGATCATCGCCAGCAGTAGGAATTCTGAACTGGGCAATCCTCATTGAGCTAGACGGCGGTTCAGCCTGCCATTCAGTGGGTGCGATGACACCAAGCTGACCGATTAAAACCTCACCATTTCGAGCCTGATCGGGTTGTGAATAGGTCACCGATCCTTTGTTTCCATTAATCCACCAGGCAAGAGACAGACCCGCCAAGATAATTACACCATAAATAACAAACTTTTGATTCTTCATACTTATTCCTTTAGCTCTTTTGCCTGCTCATCAGCATGGTATGAACTCCTCACCAGTGGTCCGGACTCAACCCACTTTAGTCCACATTTTAACCCTTCTTCGCGGTAAAAATCAAACTCACTGGGATGGACATGTCGTTCTACCGGATGATGTTTTTTTGTCGGCTGAAGATACTGCCCGACAGCCAGAATGTCACATCTTGTCTCAGCCACTCTCTGAATTGTCTCCAAAACTTCGCTTTTTCTTTCTCCTAATCCTACCATCATGGCCGTTTTGGTACGAAGTCCAAACTTCTTTGATTGTCTGAGAACATCCAGCGATTGCTGAAAATCTGCTTGAGGGCGGACCGACGAGTAGAGCCGTGGTACAGTCTCCATATTGTGTCCTAAAATCTCCGGGCGAGCTTCAAAAACCGTTTCGAGAGACTGCTCGTCTCCTTTGAAGTCAGGAATCAGCACCTCCAGTGAGCAGTCGGGATTCAACTCGTGGACAGCGCGGATCGTCTCAGCCCAGGTCGCCGCTCCTCCATCCGGCAGTTCATCACGATTGACAGAAGTAATAACGCAATGCTTCAGTCCCATCCTGCGTACCGCTTCTGCTGTTCGCTGCGGTTCATTAGTATCATACCAGATGGGACGTCCTGTCTTCACATTGCAGAATCTGCAGGATCGGGTGCAGACATCACCAAGGATCATAAGCGTCGCCGCTCGGCGATCCCAGCATTCGTAAATATTCGGGCAGAGCGCTTCCTGACAGACAGTGTTCAGATTCCCTTTTCTGACAATTTCCTTCAGATCCGAGTAATTCTTTCCAACCCGCAATTGGATCTTCAGCCAATCAGGTTTGCGAGGGCTATTTTGTGAGATTGTCTGCATTTCTATAGAAGCGAAATGGTGTCCATATTTTCCAGATAGTGAACGACGCGCCCAAGGAAATTACCGCCGCCTGCGCCGTCAATCAGCCGGTGATCAAAGCCAAGGGAAAGATACGTCATAGAGCGGATGACGATGGCATCGCCACGGGGTGTTTCATGTACAATAGGTCGCTTTTTCACTGCTCCAATACCGAGGATAGCTGAGTTAGGCTGATTGATTATAGGTGTCCCGTAGATGTTACCGAAGATGCCAAAGTTGGATATGGAAAATGTTGACCCTTGAAGTTCATCCGGAGATATTTCTTCCCGGCGGGCACGGATAGAGATATCGTTTACTCGTCGGCATAGACCGAGGAAATTCAACTCTTCACACTTCGGGATCACCGGCACTATGAGGCCTTTTTCCACTGCCACAGCTATGCCCATGTTAACATTCCGATTATGTTGAATTGTGGTCCCATCCAGTGACGCATTCACAATAGGATTATCCTGGATTGCCTTCACGACCGCCATGATGAAAAACGGAGTATAGGTCAGCTTGAATCCTTCCTGACGTAAGAACTGATCTCTCCTCTTCTGGCAGAATTCCACCATATCAGTCACATCCGCTTCCGATACAACATGGACGTGAGCGGCTGTGTCGAGACTTTTACGCATGTGCTGGGCGATGATCTGTCGCATCCGCTCCATCTCAACAACTTCATCGGTCATGGGAATTCTTGACGGTTCAGCCGGAGCTGCTTCTTCTCTGCCACTCTTCAGATATGCCAATACGTCTTTCTTAGTTACACGGCCGCTACGGCCGCTTCCCGGGATTCCCGCCAGCTCCTCTTGAGAGATTCCCTCCTTTACGGCAATAGATCTTACAAGAGGTGTGTAAAACGTCCGGCCGGCGGAAGACTTTTTCTCACTAATCTCAGATTTGGGAATCTTCTTCGGCGGTTCTTCGACTTTTGACTCACCCTTCTCATCGGGAACATCAGCTTTGGCAGTTTCGGTATCCGGCTCTTCCGTTTTTACCGGAGCGTCACCATCGGTCTCAATCCGGGCGATAACAGTCTCCACCGGAACCACATCTTTTTCCTGAACCAGCAGTTCAACCACCACTCCTCCCGCTGGCGAAGGAATCTCTGAGTCCACCTTATCGGTCCCGATTTCCAACAGGATTTCATCTCTAGCGATGGCATCGCCCGCCTTCTTCCGCCACTCGATTATAGTCCCTTCGGTGATGGACTCACCAAGCTTCGGCATTATGACATCAACAATCATCAGTACTCCAACAGTTCCTTACCTACCTCCACAATTTCATGAGTCTGAGGCAAAATTTGATCCTCAAGAATAGCACTGAAAGGAATAGGACAATCTTTCGCCGCTACTCGTCTTATGGGACCGTCTAGCAGCTCGAAGAAACGATCGGCGATGAGAGCAGAAATTTCCGCACCGGGTCCGTTCGTAAGATTATCTTCATACACCACCAAAACCTTGTTCGTCTTATTCAGGGACTTTTCAATTGTATCGAAATCAAGTGGATTCAACGTTCGCAAATCAATGATTTCGATGGATGCTTCTGTTTCATCCTGAATCTTCTTCGCCGCGTCCACGGACTTATGAACCATCATCCCCCAAGTGACAATGGTGAGATCGTCGCCCTCCTGCACAACTCTCGCCACGCCAAACGGCAGAAGATAATCTTCATCAGGTTCTGGTGTCACCGCTTGCGGATGGCGATAAAGTCCCTTGTGCTCCATGAACATGACCGGGTCATCCATTCGGCACGCCATCTTCAGAAGACCTTTGGCATCAGCGGCGGTGGACGGATAGGCGATGCGAATTCCCGGTAAATGGATAAAATAGCCATCAATAGACTGGCTGTGGCAGAGTCCTCCGTGAATGTAGCCTCCCACCGGTACACGAATCACTACAGGACAGCTCCAGTCATTGTTGGAGCGATAACGAATCGTCGCCAGTTCGTTACGAATCTGCATCATGGCGGTCCAGATGTAGTCACCAAACTGTATCTCCACCACAGGCTTCCACCCGGCGCACGCCATACCGATGGCAGTCCCGATGACGGACGATTCCGCCAGCGGAGCGTTGTACACGCGATCTTTGCCGAACGCCTTCGTAAGCTCCTTGGTGGCTGTGAAAACTCCACCTTTATCTCCAGCTACGTCTTGGCCAAAGATGACCATCTTGTCGTTCTGTTCTAATTCTTCGGCGAGAGCGTGGTTGATTGCATCCACCATTACAATTTTGTCAGAAATATTGTTCATGGCCGGTTCACTGCCGCCAATACCTTTCCCATTTTCACTGAAAACGTGGAGCGTTGCTGTCTCCGGCTCCGGATCAGATTGAGCTTCACACCACTCAACAATTGTATCGCTTTCCGATTCCACTTCTTTGCGTATTTTAGCAAATTCCTTTTTGGAAGCGACCTTACCTTCCACGCACATGGCTTCGAGACGCAAAATGGGGTCACGCTGGCGGTCTGCTTCCAAACTTTCTTCGCTTCGATATTTTCTCTGATCATCTGATGACGAATGAGGTAATAGTCTTACGACATCTGTGACTACCACGCTGGGACCTTTCCCTTTCCGGGCCCGGTCTATCGCTTTTCGGAAAGCGAGATGCGATTCGAAGAAGTCAGTGCCGTCGGCATGAAAACGAGCCAGATTCTTGTATCCAGCTACAATTTCATAGACCGATGCTCCGGAAGTTTGATCTTCGATGGGGACAGAAATGGCGTACTTGTTATCCTGGATGTGGAAAATTACCGGTAGCTTTTCGCGGCTCGCCCAATTTAGCGCTTCGTGAAAATCACCTTGGCTGGTTGTCCCTTCACCTGCAGAAACATAAGCGACTTCTTTACTACCCTCTTTCACTGAAACCATCGCGCTTCCAACAGCTTGAAGAAACTGAGTGCCGGTTGGGCTCGACTGCGTCACAATCCTAAGATCACGATGCCCATAATGCTGCGACATTTGGCGACCACCAGAGTTGGGATCATCTGCCTTCATCAAAAAGCTCATTATCTGCTCTTCGGCAGTCATACCGATACCCATGCAGTAAGCTGAATCTCGATAGTACGGATAAGACCAATCCTCACCCGGGCGGATGCATTGGGCCGCGGCAAGCTGAGACGCTTCGTGACCAGATCCACCGATGTGGAAAAACCCTTTACCCTGCCTGAGGAGTATCAACATTTTCTCGTCCATTTGCCGGGATAAGACCATTTTTCGATAAACGTCTAGAAGCTGTTTCTTAGTAAATCCGTGGAATCTTGGCATAACCTAAAATCCCGCCCTTTCCGAAACTTTCAAATCAAATACGTTCACGAACATTTGCTCAATTTTTTTCTGGACAACTTCTAGTACCAGTTTTTCTCCCAAAATGCGCTCCATGGAGGTTACACCGCACTCAAAAATGCCACACGGGATTATACCATCGAAATAACTCAAATCTGTATTCACGTTTAAAGCAAACCCGTGCATGGTGACCCAGCGTGATAGTCGAACACCCAGGGAAGCGATCTTCCGATCTTCTACCCAAACTCCTGTGAGTCCCTCACGTCGTTCACTATCAATGCGAAACTCAGCCAATGTGCGTATGAGTACCTCTTCCAGTGATCGCATGTACCAGTTGATGCTCAGCTGATGATCGTGCAGATCGAGGATGGGATAACCCACAATTTGACCGGGACCGTGGAAAGTAACATCGCCTCCCCGCTCAACAGTGAACGTGGGTACATCGTCGCGGCGAGACTGCAACAGATGATTCTCATCGGCATTCTTCCCCAATGTGTAGACAGGATCGTGCTCCACCATAATCACCGTATCCGGGACGAGTCCCTGCTGACGTTTTAGGACCAACTCCTTTTGCATCTCCCAGATGGGCTCGTACGGCTCTCTTCCAAGCTGGAGAAAGTTAATCTCTGACATTTCTGACACTGTTTGGATTGACTGCATCTCAGACATGTACCGCTTCTCCGTATGCATCCGCCGCCGCTTCCATGATGGCTTCCGCAATAGTGGGATGGGCATGAACGGTCTCAACTATTTCCTCATAAGTCGCTTCCAGCATCTTGGCTGCTGCCACTTCAGCAATCAGCTCTGTCGCTTCCGGTCCAATGATATGACAACCCAGCAATTCCCCATATTTGGCATCGAAGATAATCTTCACGAATCCTTCGGTTTCATCTTGAGCTAAAGCTTTGCCGCTGGCTCTCATAGGAAACTTGCCTACTTTCAGCTCATGTCCCGCTTCCTGAGCCTCTTCTTCAGTCATACCAATGGATGCTATCTGAGGTCGAGAATAAGTACAGGCGGGAATGCTGTGATAATCTAGGGGTTTGGGATTGCGTCCACACAAATGAGCCGCGGCAATCCGACCCTCCGCGGAAGCGACATGAGCCAACCACGGTGGTCCAGTCACATCTCCAATAGCATAAATATTCTCTACAACCGTACGTTGGAATTCATCTGTCACAATCCAGCCGTTCTCTATTTTCACTCCTACGGATTCCAGTCCAAGGTTTTCCACATTCCCCTGAATACCAACAGCTACCAGAGCAATTTCTCCATCGATTATCTCGCTCTTTTTTCCACCAGAAAGATGCACTTTCACTTTTGTCTTCAGGGTTTCAATTTTTTCTACTTTAGACGAAACATAAATGTGGATTCCTCGCTTCTTCAGCGAAGATACCAATGCGTCGGAAACCTCATAATCTTCGAGAGGTAGTACTCGCGGCAACATTTCTACCAGGTGAACTTTTGTACCGTACTCGTGGTAAAGTGTGGCAAATTCCACACCGATGGCCCCAGCTCCGATGATAATCATCGTCTTCGGAGGCTTATCCAGCGTCATCGCCTCCTTGTAGGTGATGACGCGCTTGCCGTCCGTCTTCAAGCCAGGAACCTCCCGATTCCTTCCGCCGGTAGCAATAATTACATTTGACGCTTTAAGGAGACTCTTGCCGTCTTTCGATTCTACTTCTACATCTGAAGCTGTACGCAGTTTTGCTACCCCTTTCAAGTGAGTGATATTATTCTTTTTCATCAGATACTCAATTCCTTTAGATAGCCGTTTAGAAACAGATCTGCTTCGCTTTACGACTTTCCCGAAATCGACAGAATAGTCCTTGATATTGATTCCGTGCTTACCGGCATTTTTCACAAGATGAAGTACCTCAGCATCATGTAAGAGAGATTTCGTCGGGATACATCCCCAATTCAGGCAGATTCCACCCAGTGCATCCCGCTCCACGATAGCCACACTCTTCCCGGCTTGCGATGCATGAATGGCAGCTACATATCCACCGGGACCTCCACCGATTACAACTACATCATATTCGTTTTTCTTTGCCATGATAAATTCCTATTTTGGCTTCGGAGCACCAATCAAACTCCTCAGAATCTTCAGCTCATCAGCGTATTCCGACTCGTCATCAACTGGCGTCTCCAACACCATGGGGATTTCTCCAAATCGCTCATCATTCACGAGACACCAAAACGTCTCCATGGTCAAGTATCCCTTCCCGAGCTTTTCATGACGGTCTACCCGTGTTCCCAAATCACGCTTGGAATCATTCACGTGGAATGCTTTTATCCGTTCTAATCCAACAATCTTGTCGAACTCATCGAATGTATCGTTCCAACTTTTCTCCGTTCGCAGATCGTAACCGGCTGCAAAACTGTGTTGTGTGTCGATACAGACCCCCATTCGTTCCGGCTTTTGCACTTGATCTATTATGGCTCGCAGATGCTCAAAACAATATCCCACATTGGAGCCCTGACCGGCTGTATTCTCGATTA
>FUWD013024130.1_pt1 | contig 10277 bp, 5 predicted proteins | sample 1063281 | NCBI WGS metagenome assembly FUWD01 (sample SAMEA79048168, study PRJEB19326) | metagenome | biome: marine
GCCATAGTGTACTTCCCAGCCATCAGGAATACCATCTCCTGGAACTGCTAAACCTACAGAAATAACTTCTGCCCAAGAATAATAATCAGAATCTGATTCAGTGGGGTCACTACCAAGCCATCCATCGCCAGTTTCCCTCTCTACTGATTTCTGACAGGAGTCAGAATTTAATAGATTAATTTCTCCAAAACACCACAAACCATCTCTCTCAGTTACCCAATCATCTGGAGTTCCAAAAAGATACTCTTCAGAATTAGTATACTTCTCAGTATCGTCTATAATACCATTTCTATCTACATCAAAACCATCTCCACAACCAAATGTGAAATCAGCACATCTATCAATATCTTCCCACATATCGCTAGAGTCTAAAGGGTCGAACCAAAGACATGTCCATGCATTAGTCGTATTGAGATAACCAAGACCCCCTTCTGTGCACATATAAATTTCATATCCATCAGGTAGACCATCACCGTCTGTATCAGCTACTCTCGGGTCTAGCCATTCTCTCATTCCTGAATCAGTTAAATCTCCCGGCTTACCGGTTAAAGATACTCTATCAGTAAAGCATCTGTCTAACGTATATGGCCAACAATACTCAAGGAGGGCACTAGCACCATCATTATCATGGTCAGACATATTGTCAGTGCCATTTCTGGAATCAAGTCCGGATATACTAATTATCTCAGTGCCTAAATCAATAATTATTTCTTCTCCGAACAATATTTCTTCATGGAAATCTGGTATCTTATCTCCGTCTTCATCAGTTACTGGAGGCCCTCCCCCTGCAGCTTCACCTGGGTCGACATTTTCTACCGGCGCTTGTGGCCTGGTTTGAGAAACAAAGGCTAAACTTGACAGAATTAGAACTGTCATCAAAAGTGCTGTCTGTTTACGCCTCATGCTATGACCTCGTCTTAACTACCCTTAGCGACTTTCATGCATTTATGACCATGATGGAGCGTCGTTCGGACAAATGCACATGATTGATACATTCTGGTGGTATCGAAATGGTGTATAAAAACTATATTTTTGTTATTTGAAACAGATTAATTGAAGGACTAAACGTTGGCTCAAGAGGTGATTGATATGGGGTTACAGATTACTCATTTAGGTTCAGGTAGCAGAGGTAATTCTACCTTACTAGAATCTGATAGTTGTAAAGTACTAATTGATTGTGGGTTCTCGTTGAAACAAACCGAAAAGAGGTTATCAACAATAAAAATTGAACCAAGTTCAATAGATGCTATTTTATTACCCATCATCATGGTGATCATTCAAAATCCGCATTGAAAGCGTCTAAAAAATGGGGTTCAAATCTATACTGCAATATTGAAACTGCAATAAAAATGGGTTGGAATCCTATGTCAGATTGTAGAACATTCAGTAATTTAGAACGGATAAATATTAATGATGAGATAAGTGTTCTTCCAATACCAATCCCACATGATGATGCTGAAAATATTGCTTTGATAGTGAGTAACGGTGATGGTAATAGAGCGGGTTTCGTCACAGATCTAGGAGAGGCGACTGTAGAATTGAAAAGACATTTGAAAGGGTGTTCACATATTTCAATTGAAGCGAATTATGACCATAAGAAATTAATGCAGGGCCCCTATCCAGATTCACTAAAAAGAAGAATTACTGGCCGTGGCGGGCACTTATCCAATAGCCAAACTGCAGAAATTTTATATGAAATTATGACTCCAGAACTTAGAACAATTGTTTTGTGTCATCTTTCAGATAAAAATAATGCACCGCACCTCGCTGAAAGTGAGGTGTTGATGAGAATTGGTGACGATTTCAAAGGTATGATTTTCATTTCTGAGCAGTCAGGACCAGAATTTAAAATTATGATTGGAGAGGAAAAAATCAGCAGACGTATTAATAATGAAATTAGTGACCCATGACCACTCTATGAACAGAGTTTTGTACTTCCTTCATACGATCGTTTGCACCAAGTTCACGGAATACTGAAAGAGCTTTTTGCAGATACTCCATCCTCTGAGAGCGGTCGGTCTCAACTTCACCGAGACGGGCAAGTAGCTCACCCTTCAGATGACGGAAGTCATTCGCTTCTGCTAGTGCTAATCCTTCTAAATAATGTTCAGAAGCTTCCTCTTTCCTACCCGCATCGCTTAATACTTGACCTAATAGCATTTCAACTTCAACCGCACTATGAGGGTCCGCCTGTTCAGACAGAATCTCTAGAGCACCGGAGTAATGTAACATTGCTAAATCATTATCCTTAATTTTAGCATAATATCTCCCTAATACTGCTCTGGCTCTGGCGTGAAGAGTTTCTTGCCCATTATCCTTAGTTTCGTCATGAGCCAACATTGCGTGATCTCGAGCACGATCTAATTCGCCCATCTCTAAAAATGCAGATGCGAGACGTATTCTTGAATCACATAATTCAGGATTACTTTCTGAATCTAACAACTCTTCCACGTTACCATATACTTCTAAGGCGTGCCTATTATCTCTACGGCGGCGAAAAATATAACCCATGTTATTGTAAGAACGTGCTGCAGAAACTGCATCTCTGGTCTTAATTTGAATTTCTAATGCCTGTCTATGTAATTCTAATGCATCATCCATTGCACCTCTTTTAACAGCAATATCAGCCCTAGAAGATAATAATCTAGCTAATTCCTTATTTTGTTTGTTTTTACGTGCTATAGGAATTGCCGCATCATATTCTTTCTCTGCGGCGTCCCAATGCCCCTGGATCGATAGAATATCTCCTCTAAGTTCTCTTACAATCCCCCAAGATATAGAATCGAAACCTTCCCTGTCCAAAGATCTTAAAATTCCTAGAAGTTCTGTGTGTCCAGATTGTACCAAATTTGGTCCTTCTGAAGAAAGAACTTTGGCTAACTCTTCAATTTGTTCTGAATTATGTAAATGGTGAATAAATTCTATCCTGTCAGTAGGACTTGACTTACGGCTACGGTACCAATTAACAGCATTATTATGTAACTCATGACGTAAATTTTGCTCCATTGAGAGTACTAAAAATTCTCTAACTAGATCGTGAACATCGTAATTCTCGCTGTCTGCTTGCCTTGCAAGACCTTTCTCAACTAAATCGTCTAAAAGATCGATTGCTGCATCAAGATCACTCAATGCACTCAGAGGCATTGGTTCACGGAAAACTGCAATAGCACCTAGAAGCCTCTTTTGTGGACCAGATAACCTACTAAAGATTTCTTTCTCGACAAATGTTTCTAATGTGGCGTGAAAAGTCCCCCCTACACTACCTCTATTTATCAATTCTAAAACTAGTGGATGACCTCTAGAAAGCGAATAAATATGAAGGAATTGAGGAGCGTCCATATCTGGCATAGCGGAGAGAATCTGTTTACTAGACTCTTTATCTAATCCTTCAAGGGGCATTACTAAAGTGAGAATTTTCCCTTCAGAGTCTTTCTCAGGGACAACCATTCTAAAAGATCTAGAGAACATAATTACACCTACTTGACTAAGGTTAGGAATCCTTGTTGCAATTCCTCTCAAGATAGTAATTAGAGTTTCATCGCCAACTTTATGTAAATCATCAATTACAATTAAACTTGGAGAATTCCTAAGTCCTTCTATGATTAAGTCAATCGTGACATTGGACTGTGGTATTGGTGTTGCAGCTAAATAATCCGAAAGCCCATTATTGCCCATTGTTGCCTGCCATTCCGCAGTAGCCTCAAGAAATGCTCTCGAACCTTCCCAATCTTGACAGCGATGATATAACAAATTTCTTTCATGAGTGAATCTCTCAAGAATTTTTCCGGCAAGAGCGGTCTTTCCGATGCCTGCAATTCCTGGGACCAATATTGAAGATGACCTTTTTTCAAGAAGATTCACCATGTCGTCAACTTCTTTCTCTCTACCGAAAAATTTCCTAGTTCTTGGTAGATCATTGAAAGAGGTTACTAATTGCTTCTCAATATGTTTCGATAAATCTCTCTCGATTAATTCGGCTGAAAGAACCGATAAATCTAAACTACCATTATCATCGATATATCTCAAGATATCTACATGCCTTAATGGTAAATCAGTTAGATCAAGAGCATTAATTAACGCCACGCTTTTTGAACTTCCATCGGGAAATTTTAGCCTTACATTTTGAGTACTTACTTTTTCCCAAATTCCATTAGCGACTTTTATACCGTCTTCAGTAAGAAAATAGGCTTTTCGCTTACGAGAAACTCCAGTTACATGTGCCTGCCTTTCAATAAGAAGACCCTGTTCCCTCATACCAGAAATTGCTCTAGGGACATTAGATCTCGCAATTGCTACCGAATTAGCGATACCCATCTGCGATAATGCAAATGGTACTTCGACTCTACCAGCATGTTCAACATAGTCTCTGAGGTGTAATAATATCCTCTCTTGGACACCGGGCCTAGGCACTGCCATGTTGCTCATATTAGTGCAGCAATCTGAATCAATACAAGAAGTTTCGGTGGTGAAGTCTCTGACCTAAGTCATCAAAATTAATAATTTGGGTCTTCAATCCATTCATTTGATTCTTCATTCCAAATCCATCCATCAGTAGATTCTTCAACTTTAGAAGCCATATTCTCCGTGGAGTCAATAGAAGAGCTATCATCATTATCATCATCCCCATCCTCTTCAATTTCTACAAAGAAATATACAAAGACAGCACCTAAAAGAGCCAAGATTACTATTGAAATTATTCCAATCATTAAACTGGACATTCCATCATCTGCAGCACCTACTGAAATCTGAACACCACTTGAATAGTCCGAACCAACATATCTGAAATCAGGTGTAACTGGGCCTTCATCGAATCTAGAGGAAGGAATATCTAGAGACCATGTGGAGTCACTATTTACAACAGTATTATTGGCAGGTACCTTGTTAATCAGAGCAGTAACTGTTTTTCCAGGTAATCCTACACCCGAGAATGTTACACTTTCTCCATCTTTAACAACAGTCACATCAGGAACATCAATTTGGAAACTAATTGGTATTACTGTGAAAGTAACGTCTAATGAAATTTCTTTAGAACCAAATGGATCAGTAGCTACGAAAATTACATTTTCTAATGTCCATGCATCCATATCTGAGTCGTAGAAGAACATAGAAATTGGATCATAGATAGCGATTCCATCCTGACCTACATTAATTACTAATGCGAAATTATCATCGGAGGTAGCTTCAGAATCAAAGACAGATAAAATTAGGTCCTGTCCATTATCAATCTCTGTGAAGAATTGATTAAGATCTATCTCAGCCTTAGTGCATCTATCTTGGGATTGAGACTCAATTTCACAGTAAAGAGTTATTTCTTGCATCCAATTTTCTGAATTGAATACAGGTTGATTATTTCCAGCATCTGAAGGATTATCAGCAATTATAGAAATTGTAGTCATATCACTGTAATCATATCCGTCATATGATTGGACATCAATCTCATATTCGAAGTCATGTTGTAAAATTGTTGGGTCCCAAGTAGTTGACCATGCTCCATTAGTTTCAAAATCAGATACTGATTGTTGATGAACAATGATATCTCCGTTGAAAATATCTCTGACAGTTATATCTACTCTAGAAACAGAGCCATCATTATCTCTTGCAACACCCTCAATCGTATTATCAGAGACTGAGAGCCTTTCGCCATCCAAAGGTGTCAGCAAACTCACGAAAGGTGCTGAATTAGAATTGTCAATAGTCAATGTCATTGTTACTGGTTCGCATTCATCTATAACACTAAGACAAAAGTCTGAATCTGATGCCCAAATTGTGAATGTGTATTCAGAAACAACTCTTGGTTGACCACTAAAGTCCCATGTCCATGACCAATCAGCACCACCAGTTGTTGGAGTTGTACCTTCGAAGTTAGGCCCGCTAATATAGAAATAAATTTCTCCTACATCTTGACTACAAGCAATAGGGCAACCATATTGATCGTAAGCAGTTCCCTCGAATGTGACAGTGCCATCTGACCAAGTTGAGCCATCGCTTGGAGTACTTACACTAATTACAGGAGGGGCCGCGTTCAACTTAATTGTCCTAGTGATAATTGGACTGTAGTCGATTCCATCAAACGATCTAAACTCAAATGTATAGTCAGTTTCTTGATACCCTGACATGTCAAATGAAAAATACCAAGAATTGAATGGGTGATTGAAACGTGTAACGGTCCCAGGTTCAGCCCCACTGTCATCAACTGCCAGACCAGCAGAAGTCCATTCACTGGTGAAAGGGTCTCTTACTTCAACAGAATGAATATATCCTTTTTGATCCCATTGAGCCAATTCATCTGTAGCATAAAATCCAGCCAACTGACCGTCATGCGCAGAACCAGTAAAATTCACGACTTTCCTAAACGAATGACCTGTTTCTTGAATTACTGAGATAGATGGACCAGTATTCACTAAATTTATTACATCTTGATATGTAGTATCTTGAATAACAAAGTCATTTCTATCATAACCAAAGCCAAATTTGTATGCAGTATAGTAATAACGAGAAAGTTCTCTAGTTCCTGCACTATAATCACAATCATCATCATTATTATCGATAGTCAAATCACCATCATTGTCTATCCCATCTGAACATGAATCTTCATATTCATCATCTGCAAAGCCATCAGGATTGTCCCCTCCTGCAAGACCTCGGAAATCAAGATGCGAGTCAGATGCTAGGGCAAACCAGGGAGTATATCCATCATCATCTGTGTACAGAGAGTAGAGATCATTCCCTAGAGCATCTTCGATTAACACATTCGCATTATCTACTTTCATCCCATCTACCAAGGTTTGGAACCTAACCATTTCAGCTCTTCTTACTTGAACTGCAAATTGAGTCGGCTGAGACTTAATAAAAATCTTTGAGGTATCGACATTTGAAAGGTTAGCGAATGTAAAGACTGTAGAGTTATTATCCATATTTACAGCCAATGGGAAGTTCCTAGGAGTTAAATTATCACAACTAGAACATTCAGAAATTGGTGTTGGAATTATAGCACCTTGGAATCCATTTGCAGGCCAAGCCTCTTGATCAGGCCAGTCAAGTATTACAGGATACTCACCAGGGGATGCACTTGGAATGAACTCAGATTGGACAGTTACGGAAGATTTAGTAATATTATAAGCCGTTTCAATACCATTCCAAGTATTCAATGAAAAGAAGCCAAGAGAACCATATTGCTGTGTATTTGCAAATCCGCTATCATAATTTCGGATTACTGCTCCAGTCCCAGGAGTGTTAAACAAATTTCTTTGGACATCCATCAATCCACCTATTGCTCTGATACCATCGGCATCTCCGCCTAAGCTAAACTCATTATCATAGAGTGTTACACCTGAACGGAACACACTTACTGCAGGGCAAGTATATTCTCCTCCCCAGTACTTGAAGCTAGAACAGGTCCCAGGTGAATTCACACTCACTGTATTATTAGTAAAATGAAGCCTAGATGCAGCCGGTGCAGGTCCTGAAGTTGATAATTCACCAACTTGAACTGGAGTTTTCGCTGTATCAACAATTGTATTATATTCGGCAATAACATCGAACGAACCTGTCAACCAAAGTCCATTCCAACCACCTATTGGCCCAATTTCATTATTGTGAATATGAGCCTTACTTGATTGTACAGTAATTCCTGATCTATCTGCTACTCCTGAAATTTGATTATTATGTAATTCAGCATTACCACCGTCGTAAACAGTGATTCCAGAACCCTCATCAGTATTTATTTCATTATTTCCTACTTCAAACGTGTATGCAACTCCTTGTATCGCTTTGACACCATTGATATCTATTCCGTTACAATTCACATTTATGTCAGAATTAGTAAGAAGTCCGGAAGAGCTCACGAACGCAAAGCCATAATCGCCAGTGTTTACTGTAGCGTCATTAATTTCTATGAATGTTTCTTGAGCCCATAATGTTGGGCGGCCTCCATCATTATTTCCACAGCCATTGTCAGTTCCAATAAAGAATGGAGAATTCATCTTAAGAGGAGTGATTTGTGTACCTGAACCATAAATTTGAACCGCTGAACCACCTACTCCACTTTTCCCATCGTTTCCAGCAACATAAGTGCCTCCCTCAAATATTGGTTGGGCGAGATTAGTTGTTAATACACTACTTGTATTGATATTGCTAAATCTCATTTGAGTTAAAGTAGGAGATGCTCCATCAATTACCATAGCCCCATATCGCCATCTGTTAATTGAATCAATATAGTAAGGAATTCCCCAAGCATCATCTATTGTAATATGCCTAAAACCAGTTTCAGATAAATCAATAGAACTTCGAATTAGTACTCCCTCGAAGCATGAAGCATCTTCAACCTGTATTTCTTGAGTACCTTGTTTCATACCTTTACACTCTCCAATTTCACTAGCATTGGAAGGATCAGTCCATCGGAAAGTGATTTTATTTGCCAAGCTTGCATCGCCGGAGGAACCACAAGAGCTAGAACCAGCACATAGATTTCCTCTTACGTCAAGATATGTACCATTTGGGAAAATAACAGTAGTTCCAGGTTGAATAACTAACTTAGCACCGGATGCAATTGTAATGTCTCCGGTCAACTGATGAGTTCCAGACCATGTTTCTGAAGTTGTAATAGTTCCAGAAGTAGTTTCATTATTAGCCATTACAGGGCTTGCAGGCCCTACTAGAGCGATTAACACGCTAGATAACATGAGAAATACTAGGAAGGAACTTCTTACTCGGCGCTTGGACATGTTTTACCGTATTATGTATCATTTATCAATGCTAGAGTTACATTTGAGACTAATGTATCAACAAAGCGTATTTGTATCAATTTCAAATATTGGAAAAATTATTCCACATTAAAAGTAAAAGAGATTTCCTCAGACCACTTGACTAAGTCCAAAGTACCATAACCTGAATGGGAATTATGATTAGCAGATTCGAAGTTACTCCTATCGGAAGACCTTGCTAATGCATGTTTGACAAGCCTCATTTCATCCTCATCAATATAGCCATCCGAACCTTCAATGGAATCCCTGCATTGTTGAAGAATCAATGCCAAAGCTCCTGAAACAAATACTGTGGAATCACTCGTCCCAGAAGAGTAAGCATATGGTGATGACAATGTGCTTGATGCTGTAGAGAAGATATTAACTCCTGGAGCCACAACTTCTGGTTTTTGATTAGGGAAATCCCTTTCATCTCCTGTTGCTGGATCAATTGATGAACCAAAGGCACTGCTACCCCATACATATCCAGATTTAGATATGGCTCCAACCGAAATTACTCCTGGAAGGCTGGAAGGTTGAGAAACGTCATTTATATCTAAATCAAGTCCAGTATTTCCTGCGGCTGCTACAACGAAAATTCCTGAATCTAATGCTTCTTGGACTGCTAGGTTAGTTTGGGAATTAATATTTGAAGGGGAATCACTAGGGAATCCACCAAGGCTCAATGAAATAATATCTACTTTCTGAGTAATTCTACACCACCTAATGGCTTGTGCGACTCGATCGGTTGAACCAGATGTGCCTTCTGAATCTAATGCTAAAGCAACTGACAAACCTACTTCAGGAACAACCCCTCTAAAAGTACCATTAGATATCAAAATTCCAGCCATTAATGTCCCATGTGAACTTTCACCGACGTCTCTAACTAACTCATGATTACCACCTACAAAATCTCTGAATCCTAATAATTGTTGATGAGAAAAGTCAGGATGATTCATATCAATCCCAGTATCTACAATACAGATATGTACTCCTTGACCAAAATATCCTTCTGATTGTAATTGCCTGATTCCTGTATCTTCATATGCCCATTCGGAGTCAGGAAGAATTGGTATGAGATATGAGTTAACCCATGGCCAACCAGCAATTAACAATAGAGTCAATAAAGAGAAAAAAATAGCACCAGTAGGAGTTTCTGACTTTCTCATGGGACCTAGGGGCCAACGAAGCTGTTTGGCTTCCTCGTCAGTAAGGCCATAATCATCCCCAGAGTAGCCTAATGCTTGATTATCAATAGTGGTTAAGATACGGCTGTCTTCGGGCTCAGGAAGTAAATCAAGATTCTCTAAAGACCTCATAAAAAGTTACCACCTAACTTTAGGGCAAAGATTCAGTATAAGAATCCCTGTTCCTAAAGACAGCTAATCATCTCAATATCAGAACGGTGCGCCTGGACGGCGACCTGAACGACCTTTAGTCAGATAAAGACCAATTATAACTAATCCAATAATTAGGATGTAAGCAATAATATCTGTATTTTCATCATCATCAACACTTGGAGATCTAACATCTACA
>FUWD013187596.1_pt1 | contig 10266 bp, 6 predicted proteins | sample 1063281 | NCBI WGS metagenome assembly FUWD01 (sample SAMEA79048168, study PRJEB19326) | metagenome | biome: marine
TGTGTCCATTTAGCTTGATGAGATTCTAATCCAGCTACCGCTGTAGATGATGTATGTGCTATTATACACTTCCAAACTGATCCACCATAAACAACTGTTTCACCTACACTATAAAGTGTATTAGGTAACCATGTAGATGTCCATTTTTCCCCTCTTGCAAAGTATTCCCATTTACTTTCATCACCTAATATTCCATTATTTGCATCTGCATTTGATAAGTGACCTTGAGTAGCCTGGTAAAGTGTTGCTCCAACTTTTGCTACTTCACCTATTTTATAAAATTTATTAGGTTGCCAGTTTCCTGTCCAAGACTGACCTGACATAGTCAGAGACCATTTTGGTGTAGCATTATCTAAGTCGTTATAAAAATTGGAATCAGCAATGTGAACTTCGATACAAGTATAAACTTTTGCACCATATCTTACAATATCATCTTTAACGTACTGAGTTCCTGCTAACCAGTCACCTTTCCATTTAAAACGTATTCTATCTATTTTAAAATCTGCCATAAGTCCTAATTACTAGTATTTATTTTATACATCGTATGTATATTGTTCATTAACTCTTAATACTAATTCACCTTCATTGTTAATATAATAATTAATATTTCTTCCATCCCATTTATATTGTTCGTATACTAAATTTTCATAAGTTTTTTTATGTTGTATGTCTCTACCATCATAAAAGTCTTCACCTCTTGTAAAGTCTTTATAATTTCCTGACATAGCACCGGGTCTATTAATTTGAACACCATCATTTAGTTCTAATAAATCTACTTTAGAAAGATATACTTCACCTGTATTAGTTCTTCTAAGTCCATAAAAATACCTAGAGTCTCCAAGTGTATTTGTTAATTCTTCTATACCTATTCCAAGTTCGTTTTGTGCCATAAATTATTAGCTCACTATGTTAATTGTGTTACCCATTGCTGTATGAGATGTACATTGGTAATACAATGTACTAGGTGCATCCATTGGTACTCTAAATACTTGCGTATTTGTTTTATCACCTGTTACTCCACTAGTATATGCTGAACCACCATTACTAACTCTTATTTCAAATGCATGACTGCCGCCCGAATTATTATTCAAAACGTATGTATGACCTCTGTTCATATACATTACTGGATCATTAGTTCCAGTTGTAAAACCAGGTCCTTCCCAAACATAATTGTTGTTTCCATCATTTGTAATTTCATATCTTGATATTGGTCCGTTTTGTTTTACCCAAGATACTCCATTGAAATATAATGAATCACCATGTGTTGGTGCAACTTTTACATTATTTGCATTAGCACTTATAAAAGTATGTGCTGTTATATTACTAGATACACCAACATTTACAGTAATTGTTGTAGATGATGTTTCTGTAACTAAAGCTGGTTTATTATATACATAATCTTCTCCACCAGGTGCGTTTCCGCCAGATGCTCTTGGATATGTATGTTGTGTATTATGACTATCCATTGCACACGTAAACGTCAAACTATTTGCCGCAATCATAACAGAATGTCCAGACTTAATAGCATGGGTTCCTATTGTTAATTGCATTACTCCAGTTGCTGGTGTATATGTTGCCGCTGATGTACTATAAGTTTTTTCAGTAACTGATATACAATTGTCACTAGCTCTTACAAAAGTGTGTGCTGTTGTATTACTAGATATACCAACATTTACAGTAATTGAATCTGTACCTACTGCCGTAATTGCAGATGTTGAAGTATATGCAGGATCTTTTCCACCTGCGTAAGCTGATCCACTTCCTCTTGGATATGTATGTTCTGTTGCATTACTATCCATTGCACAAGTAAATGTTAAACTGTTTGAAGCAATTTTTATATTGTGACCAACTTGTAAACTATGTAATCCAATAGTTAATACAATTACTCCTGATGCAGGTGTGTATACTGCATTTGATACATTGTAATAATCTCCTATTGTTGTTACATCAGAAAGTTCTGATAAATTACTATCACCTGAAGTACCAACAGCAAATACTATTCCATCTCCTGCGTTATTAACTTTAACAAATCTATCTGCCGCTCCTGAATAATCTGAAGGAGTGTCTGATAAGTCTACAAAAGTTTGTGAAAATGTTACACAATCAGCAGAAGCACTTACAAATGTATGTGAATTTGAATTTGTTATAGCACCATTAATAGCACTTACAAAAGTATGTGTTGATGTATTACTTGATATACCAACATTCATTGTAATTGTTGTTGCACCTACTGATGTAATTTGACATGGTGTGTTATAAAAGTAATCGTAACCACCAGGTGCCGCACTGCCAGATGCTCTTGGATATGCTGTATTAGTAACGTGTCCGTCTAGGGCACAACTAAAAGTTAAACCACCTGTTGCAATATCAATATAATTACCAGCTACTAAAGTATGTGTTCCAACTGTTAATACCATATTTCCTGTTGCTGGTGTATATACTGCATTTGATACATTATAAGATGTAACATTTCCAGTTCCAACATTTACAGTAATTGTTGTTGCCGAAACGGCTGTAATTTCTATTGGTTTATTGTAAAAATAATCTTCTCCACCTGGCGCCGCTGATCCTGATGCTCTAGGATAAGTTGAAGTTGCTACATTATTATCAAAAGAACAAGAAAAACCTAAACTATTTGGGGCAATCTTAATTTTGTTACCTATTATTAAATTATGTGCACCAATAGTTAATTCCATTACACCAGTTGTAGGTGTATACGTTGCCGCTGATACGCTAAAAGATTTACTAAAATTTTGTCCTTTGTTAGTAATATTATTATAATTTAAAAAATATGTACTATCTAAACCATCTAATGTATCTGCATCTGATCCTGCTCCACCTGATGTTGCATCAATACCTGGAATCCAATTTGTACCATTCCATTTTAATACTTGTCCTGCTGTTGGAGGTGTAGTAGTTACATCTACATCTAACATTCTATCAATGCTAGGTGTACTAAATTCTATAGCATTTGCAGTGGAATTTACGGCTACAAATTTATTATTATGTGAAGCCAAACTAGCTGGAGTGTCAGTTAATGACACAAAAGTTGATGCGCCTGCATCAATACTTCCAGCCTGCCATCTGCTATTTGCATCACTCCAAACCAATGCTTGACCATCACCTGGTGCTGGACTTGAAGTCTCAACATCTGATAACATATCGATAGAAGAAGTTTCTTGAATTAATTTAACCCAAGTACCTGAATGAGCAACTCTACTTGTATTGTCGGCGTGTACGTGGGCGAACATTCCGTCATAAGTTGTTGCGTTAGGTAAATCTCCTTCAGTTGCAAAGTAGAAAGTAATTTTATTACCTCCTAGCGCCGTAACTGTATTAGAAGAAATAGTAGATAAAGTATCTCCATTTCCTAATGCATTATATAATTCATCAAAATTCGAATTTATTTTTTGGGCACCTAACCTAAGATTGTCTCCTTGACCATCATTAGGTATAATACCATCATTTATTATTTCTTTTGCCATTTTTTATACTCCCACGTATTTTTAAGTTCTATCCCAAGTTGATTCATTACTATCAAATGAATATACATCTCTATCAAATGTAAATTCTTTAGGTTGGACACCAGCTGTTTCTAAAGTTTCTGGATAAGTGACAGTGCCCTGATCTTTTGTAGCATTAATTCTTACTACTAACTCTCCAGCATCATTTACATAATAATTTAGATTAACATCGTCCCATCTAAATTGTTCGTATTTTAAATTTTCATAAACTAGAGAATGATTTGGTCCTCTACCTTCATAAAAATCAGTTCCTTGATCAAAATCAATATAATTTTTTGCAGGATCACCTGGAACATTAATTGAAACAGATTCTCCAGCTTTCATTTGATCAATTTTATGCATATACAAAGTTCCATCGATAGTTCTTCTTAAACCATAGAAATATCTATCTTTAATTCCTGCTAACATATATGCTTTTAAATTTTGACCAATATCACTCATCTTATGTTAACTCCACGAAACTCATTACAACATCTACTGAATCGGCAATATCCGCATTCACTTGTAGTGTACTTTGTGAGGCAATAATTAATTTTTCACCTGCACTTAAAATTCTTAAACTAGAATTAGGGGCAATCATTACATCTTTAACAATATAACCTGAAACACTAGTTGTATCTTGTAATGTTACAGTAACTTTTACAATACTTTCAATTAAGTTTGCAAGATTAAGTCCTAAAACAATTGTGTTAGTTCCTATTGGCGGTGAATAAACCGTTATTGGAACTGTCCCAACGTTTTTTATTATTGAATTTTTAAAATATGTTGCCATTTAAATTTTTATCCTAACGCAATTGCGTATGTTATTGAAATTTCAGTTGCATCAAGTACGCTTATCGCTCCTGACGAACCTGCAATAGAACCCCAATTACTTCCATCATAAAGTTCTACCCTGCTATCTTGAGTATTATATCTTGTCATACCCAACTGACCTACTGCAGGTCTATCTATTGCTGTTCCTGAAGGAAGTACAAATCCACCAGCATCTGAAACATCAACATAACCGTTTCCGCTCGTTTTTAGTACGATTGGAGCCGATATAGTATTAGTTATCGTATTTCCTTCGAATTTAAAGTCTTCAATTCTAATGCTACCATTACCATTAGCATTTAATATTAAATCCTGGTTTACACCCGTAGTTTTTATGGTATTTCCACTAATTTCTATGTTATCTACTATCAATTTTGTTACATCAAATCTAGTAGAATTAACATTTGCTACCAAAACTCCACCAGCATAAAATCTAATAGTATCATCATCTGTTCCTGGAGAAGCTTCTGCTGTAATATAAGTGTCTCTATCTAAATCATATACACCTGTTAATGCTACCCAATTCGATCCTTCATACCCTTCAAATAAACTTGTATCTGTATTATAACGGACCATACCATTTGCAGGACTTCCAGGTCTTTGTGCAGTCGTTCCTGATGGTATTTTAATACTTCCTGTGCCGTCAACTCTTGCTATACCTGTTGCAGGAGTAATTGTCATATCTCCTGAATCATTAGTAATAATGTTTTGATTAAATCTAAAAGATTCTAATCTAATCCCGCCAGTTCCGTTTGCCATTAATTCTAAATCAGCATTACTGTCAGTTGTTTTGATTACATTATTTGTAAGATTAATACTATCTACTTGTATTTCATTTGCAAATAATGTATTCCATCTACTAGTATCATTACCTAGATTGTAAGTATTATCTGTTGCAGGAATTAAATCACTTCCTATTCCGGCTGTAATAGTAACTGTATCAGTAGCTTCATCACCAATTGTTATGTTACCACCAATTGTTATATTTCCTGTTACATCTAAATTTCCTGTAACATTAACATTGTTTAATAAATTAATTACATTTGTACTTGAATTAAAATCAAGATTTCCTGATAAACTTTCTATAGTAGTTCCACTCATTCTTAATTTAGGTGTTTCTACTTTTGTACCATCTAAAACAGTAGTATTAGATCCATTAGTAATTGACATTTGAGAAGTTGTGTCTATTCTTAATTCAGAAGATTTAAATTCTATTAATCCAGTATTTTGATTTACTGCAAATTGATCACCAAGTCTAAATCCACCACTTTGATCAACTGAATTATAATTTATTTTTGCATTAGTTGAAGCAACAACTTCATTTGCTTGAACAACTTCATTTACATCATTTGCAAAACTTTTTCCTGAACCTATGTAATTAAAATTATGATTAACTAAATTTACATTTGCACCAATACCATCTGCAACAACACCGTAAGTTCCATAAACGTTTGCACTTGATACACTTCTAAAATCTGATCCAAAGTCTGAATAATCTGCTAAAGTAATTTCATTAGCTGTTGAACCACCTGAGAATCTAATATCTTGACCTAATTTATGATTATCTAAAAAGTCATTAGCATTTAACATTAATGCTGTAATACCATTATTATTATTTGTATTTGTTATTTCTGCTGAAGCAGGTGTAAAGTTTGCTGAATATGTCATATCACCTTTGATTATTCTAACATCATCCATAAAACCTTCAAAGGCATTATTAAGTGAATTACTATTTCCTATATAAACATCATTTGAATCTTTTAAATCTGCAGTCCAACCTGAAACATCTATAGCATTATTGTTAACTCCACCAATAAACATTTTTAACGTATTGTTTTGTCTTCCTACAGCAAAGTGAGTCCAAACACTAATATTAAAACCTGTGGCTTCAGTTGCAATTGCATTTCCATCTAATTTAACTCTAGGAACGTTATTAAGAATATCAATTTCTAAACTTCCTATTTGTAATAAAGTTTTACTTTGTACTGATGTTGGATTAAACCATCCTTCTATTTGAAAATTTCCAGTACCGAAACCAAAGTCTGTATGTCCTGCAACTTTTAAATTATGACTAGAAGCTGTTTGTTTGAAACTTCCACTTCCATATTTTTTAGTTGTTCCATCTATTGTAGTTCCTGTTGCTGTAACTTTTTTAGTAGGTCTTGTTGTTGGTAAACAAAACGCACCTATTTTGCCATCTAATACAATTAAATTATTACCAGCATCTACAGTTTCAATTGTTCCTTCAACTAATTTTGTTGCTCCATCTTTATCATAATAAGTTACAGTTTGACTAGGTGCTGGAAAAGATCCTGATAATCCTGTTATGTTTACTCTTGTTTTTCCGTCACCACCTTGTCCATATGATCCATCTGTAACATTAATACCTTTGTTTGCAAAATATGTAAATGAATTAATAAAATCTACTCTTACACCATTTGTTACTGTTATTGCATCCACACCAGGTGTAATAAATGTACAATTTTGAAATCTAACTCTAACTTCTGGAGTAATTCCTCCAACTACTTGTCCATCAAGAAATGCTCCTTTACCTGCATCTCCTTGATCAAAACCTCTTGGGTCTGAAACAGAAGTTACTGAACCTTTTGTAATTACAGCAACATTTTTAATTAAAGGTATATCACTTGTAAGTTGGAAATATGTACTATCTGCGCCAGTGGCTAATCTAAATGCGTGTCCTTCTGTTGCACCAGAATTATAATAAAAATCTGCAATAGTTAAATCTTCAACAGTAGTTTCACCATTAAGAATGAATACATCTTTATTTGGTGTACTTCCATGAGGTTTAATAACAACTGCTCTAATACCGTCACCTCTTACTGAAACTCCAGCAGGAATAGTTAAAGGTAAAACTTCATTATATGTTCCTGGATATATGTAAACTAAATCTCCATCTGTTGCAGTTATTAATGCTTTTGAAACTGTTGCAAAAGGATCATTTTGGTGGGTTCCTGTCTTAGCATCATCACCATTTGTTGCAACATAATAAATTTTTCCTGGTCTAGCCGTTAAGTCAAGACCTTGTACAGTAATGTTACCATTCAATGTAAGATTGTCTACAATTAAATTATTTGCATATACGTCATTCCATCTTTTTGCCGCGGAACCCATATTATATGTGTCAGTTACATCTGGAGTAATATTACTTGTAAATCTGCCGCAATTGAAATTGAATCTGTATCAGCGTCACCTATCTGAATATTACCGTCTGCTCTAATATTACCTGTAGCATGAATATTACCATTAACTCTAGTGTCTCCAAATACTTCTACAATACCTGTACCACTAGTTTGAATTTCAAAATTTTGATTGGAATCTGTGGCTTTAATAGTGTTACCACTAATTTCTATATCATCAATTAATAGTTTATTGTTGTATAGTATACCATCTGGTGAAGTAATATTAAGAGAAGATCCAGTTGTACTAATTGAATTAGCACCAATTGTAATATTGTTTATAACTGCTTGAGTTGTGACTTCTAAATTTGTTGTACGTGCTGTTCCATTAATGTCTAATGGATATTGGGGACTAGCAGTGTTAACTCCTATTCGAGAATTATTAACATCAATGTATAAAAGATCAGTCTCGAAGGCCAGGTTTACTCCATTACGAAGTAAGTTGGACTTTAAGAGCTGTCCTGAAATTCGACCTACGGCCATTCTCTATCTCCTTTAGCACGGGGATCTTGTCCCACCAACCACATTACCTTGCGGGTTGAACCACAGTTTGTCCTGTCTAAAACAAGGTCTGATTTAAACATTATTAGTATTTATACTGGTTTTGGATTTATGTTGTAGTATGCTAGAATAATAGCTTAATTAATTATTAAGTTATATGTTAAGTTAATGGCTTCCAAATCTTCAATAGTTATACTTGTTTCTGCTTGTCCTGTAGCAGATCTCCATTCAGTTCCAGTCCATACTTGAAGTATAGCAACATCGGTATTCCAGAACAATTCGCCCTGTTTCATGTTGGCTTTTGTTTGTTGATCTACTGAAGAACCTGATGGAAGTTTTATAGCAGGAGCATCTATTTTAATAAATCTATCTACTTTTGCACCTGTACCTGTAAAAACTGTGTCGCTTTCACTTTCACTATTAAGAAGTTCACCCCCAGATATAGTAAAATTAGATGTGTCTAATATTACTTTACCAGTACCATTAGCTTCTAAACCTGCTTGAGCATTTGTGGCATCGTCTGGTACAGTTATAGTATTACCGTCTATATTAACCTGATCTTGACTTCCAAATCTATTAAGTGTTAGTGCTGTTGTATCTAAAGTACCCACACTAGAACCAGCAATATTAAATGTAAATTGATTACTTGTTATATCTATTTTAGTATCTAAATCAGCATCTATTACACCACCTAAAGGAATTGCTCCACTATGAAATCCTTCAAATAATGTACTAGTAGTGTCAAATCTTATTCCTCTATCTTGTGTAGGACTTTGTGCAGTTGTTCCTACAGGAATGTTTAATGCTGTTGTACTATTAATTGTAAGTGTAGATGCTCCTGTATCAAAAACTATATCATTTGCAGAAGAAATTCCTGTGCCAAATGATAATTCTTCAGTAACAACATTACCAGTTCCACTACCTTTTAATTCTAAGTCAGCATTAGATTCTGTTGTTCTCATAGTATTATTATGAACTACAAGGTTACCAAAATCTACTGTAGAAAAAGTAGATTTATACCATTGCTTACTTGCGGAACCTAAATTTCGTATTGTATTGTCAGATGGTAATAAATCTTGTGTCATATCCATATTAAAGTCTACAACGTCTGTAGGTTGATCACCTAAATTAATTAATGAACCAGCTATAGTTCCATCACCTGATATTGTTATACTGTTATTGTTTAAAATTTTAGTATCAGTATTAAAATTAATTGTTCCAGTAGATTTAACATTAATATCACCTGTATGAGATTTTAATGTACTATCAGTTATGGTATAATCACCTACAGTTAATTCATTACCGTCAATATGTGTATGTTCACCACCTGTAAAATTAATTTGTGAATCAGTTAAAGTTATTGTACTAGATTTAAAATCAAATTGTTTATCACTCATTCCAAAATGATAATTTGTTCCTGTTAAATCACCTACTTCAAAATTATTTTTTTCATCAAATGAATTTGTATAAACTTTAGCATTATTAATTTCAACTACATTTTGAGTTACTTTATCAAATGCACAACCTATTGCATTAGTTACAGAAACTCCATTTCCATTAATTGCTGTAGTTAAATTACGGAAAATAGATCCTTGTATTTTTATTTCTCCACCTGTATTAGAAACTCCTTTATCAGCTGGTCCTTCTATAATACATTCTATTGCTTCTACTTTTACGCCAGTACCAGTAGTATAAATTCCTACTGAATTAGAATCATCTAATTTTATAGATACATTTTTAAGTATTATACCATCTTCACTGTTTGTATCGGTAACATTTCCGTTAAGAGAAAAACCGTAAGCAGTACTATCTTCTAATTTTAATTTAATATCTGCTAGATAAGGGGATTTGTTTACAATAAGAGCATTATTGGCAAATTTAAAACCACTACAATTTCCAGTAATAGTAACATTTTGTAAAGAACAACTATCGTTTAATAAAAATGCAAATTGTCCTAGTGTTCCATTTGTTGGTTTTATAATAACAGCTCCTTGGCCTGCACCTTTTATAGTAACATTTTCAGGAATTTCTAATGGAAAGTCCTCTTCATATGTTCCTGGAAAAACGTGAACTTCGTGTGGTCCTGCTGTACTTTCTTCAATAGTTTGTAATGTATGTTTAATAGTTCCAAATGCAAAGTTAGGGTGAGTACCTGATAATGCATTAGTACCATCTGTAGTTACATACCATTTATTTGTTATACCTAAGTTAACAGCAACTCCATTTAAACTTAT
>FUWD013231814.1_pt1 | contig 10263 bp, 9 predicted proteins | sample 1063281 | NCBI WGS metagenome assembly FUWD01 (sample SAMEA79048168, study PRJEB19326) | metagenome | biome: marine
TGGCGATGTAGACCGACCCCACGTAACTGAGCAAGAAGCCCCGGAACATCCCCGCCGTTCCGAGCGTTGCTATCAGGGTGGGCAGCCCAAAGCCTGCAATCAAGAGGGCGTTGACGCTTCCCAATATTGCTCCAACAATCGCTGCCAGGACGAGCGGAATGATGAGACTGTAGGTGTCGAGTTCAAACCGCAACATGATGACGACTGTGGTGTACCCGGCAAAAATTCCGACAATGGGGAAGGAAATATCGATTCCTCCACTGACCAAGACGATCAGAAGCCCCAGTGCGAACAGAATTTCAATGAGTGAGCTTCTCAGAAGGTCAAAAGGTGTGGCAATACTGAAGAACACCGAGTTATTGAGACCAATGACGAGGGAGAGGACCACTATTGCTGCGATCAAAAAAAGTTCATTGGGAGACCCAAAGAGCTGGAGTCCTTTTCTTTTTGAGACCGGGGTGATGTAACTCACGCTGCCAACTCCTTATATAGGGATGCCTCTTGAATCTCGGCACCATCAAATTCGGCCCCTGTCTCACCCTGGTGGATGATGAGCACTCGGTTCGCAATTTGGACAATTTCTGGAATGTCGTCGGAAACAATCACCACAGCCATGCCATCGAGCGCCTTTTGGCGAATAATCTCCAAAATGTCGCGCTTTGAGCCAATATCGACGCCGACTGTGGGGCCGTTCAGGATTAAGACTGATGGGGTCATGGCCAACCACTTCGCCAAGACCACTCTTTGCTGGTTTCCTCCGGAAAGCGACGTGGCAGGGTTTTGAGGATTGGTGGTCTTGATTTTGAGATCGGCAATCCACGCTGTGACGGTCTCGCGAATGCTCTTGCCCCTCACGAACCCCAGAGGACCAACAAATCGCTCGATAGCCGCAGCCAGAACGTTCTTCAGGATCGGCTGGTGGAGAAATAGCCCCTGAGTGAGGCGATCTTGGGGAACGTAACCGATCCCTGCTGCAACAGCGGATCGGGGCCCCTTCAGTGTGATGGGGGTTCCATTGACTGACACAGTCCCTGATTCGATGGATGTCATGCCGAATAATGCCTCAGCGATTTCGCTCCGACCGGAGCCCAAGAGCCCCGTAATTCCCACAACCTCGCCAGCTTTAACGGAGAAGGAAATATCCCGGAAGCGACCCGGGGAGCTGATGGAATCAACCTGCAACACGGTGGGGGCGTTGGCTGGAACCTCGGGGGCAAGGCGTACTTCGTTGACTTCTTGACCTGTCATTGCCAGCGCGATGGATTTACGGTCGAAGTCTTTGATGTCACCCTCTGCCGTAACAGAGCCATTGCGCAGAATCGTGATGCGCTGCGCAATTTCCTGAACTTCGTCCAACTTGTGGCTCACAAAAACCGTGGCGACACCGCGATCGCGGAGCCCGTTGACAATGCCAAACAAGTGGTCAATTTCTTTTCTGGTCAGCGCGGTCGTGGCCTCGTCCATGAAAAGAATCTTGACTCCCTGATTCAACGCCCGCGCAATAGCAACGAGCTGTTTAGAGGAAACAGGGATGGACTGCACGGTGGCGTCTAGATCGATATCCACGCCCATGCGCTCGAGCGCGTTCGCTGCGATCTGCCGGTTGCGCTTGGGATTAACGAATTTTCGTTTCTCCGACACGTCTGTCGAGAGGGCGATATTCTCTGCCACCGTCAGGTTGGGGATCAGGGAAAAATCTTGAAATATGACTTGAACTCCATGTGCCACAGCTTCCCTGGGGGAGAGGGAGCGAAACTTTTGGCCGTTGAGCAGGATGGATCCGGAGTCTGCGGTTTCTACGCCACTCATAATTTTGATGAGGGTGGATTTTCCGGACCCATTTTCACCGGCAAGACAGTGGATGTCGCCTGGTTCGATGGAGAAGCTGACATCGGAGAGCGCTATCGCCCCGCCAAAAGCCTTTGAAATGTTCTCGGTTCCAAACACGCTTCTACTCCTTTGTAGGTCCTGGTTGACGAGATGGGGCGCCATCTCTGGCGCCCCATCCGTGGTACTACAGCTTCGCCTGGCCTAGACCAAGGCTAAACCCAATCTTTAGAAGGGGTAATCCGCTGCGTTGTCCTTGTCAACAATGACCCACGCGCTGCCATACCAGGTGGTAGGAACGTCGGGGCTCTGCTGAACGCTGGTGTAACCGTCAAGACCGAGGTCCATTCCGGAGCTGAGTTCTTCGCCATTGACGAGTTTCTCAGCGATCTTCATCATGGCCTGACCAGCGAGTGCTGGGTCCCAGAAGAAGATCTTGTCGATTGCACCGGTGTCGAGGAACTTGCCGGCGATCGAAGGAATGGAAGTTCCCATGACACACACGGAGTCATTGAGTCCCAGTTCTTCGATGGCGCGACCGATTCCGGCTACGTCAACTGCGGAAGAACCCTGGATGCCCTTGAGCTCTGGGTACTTCTTCATCAGTTCCTTGGTCTGCTCGTAAGCAATGTCAGCGTCTTCCTTGGACTCGAGTGGGTCTTCCACGCGAACCACGTCAGGGTAGTCAGCTGCTGCTTTGGCAAGTGCACCCGCAACCCACTGCATGTGGCTCTCGGCGGTGACCTGACCAACGAAAGCAGCGTACTGTCCTTCGTTACCCATGCACTCGGCGAGGTTGTCCATGATGGTTTCACCGTAGGCAGTGTTATCGAATGCTTCGATGTCTGCGTCGGTGTTCTTCTGCGAAGCGGCTTCGTGGGTTACCACGACGATGCCGGCGTCACGAGCTTTCTGGAAGACACCTTCCAGGGACTCGGGTGAGTTGGGTACCACGGTGATGGCGCTAACACCCTGAGCGATGAGGTCCTCAACGAGACGGACCTGCTTCTCTGGGCTGGCGTCATCTGCGCCGGTCTGGGTTGCGTCGATTCCACTGCTGGCAGCGAAGGCAACGATGCCCTCGTCCATGCGGTCGAACCAGCCGACTCCGGTCAACTTAACGACGTTCACGAAGCGAAGGTCGCCTGCATTCGCGGTGCCTCCCGAGTCAGCGCCGGAACATCCGGCGAGAACGAGAGCAGCCGCAGCAGCAGTAGCGACTACTGCTCCAATCTTGGTCTTCTTCAAGGTTGCCTCCCTATATGGTTGATCACTTCCCAGCCCAGGTGGCCAGGTTGTTGATTAGGTGTGAAAAAGATTACACTCAATTCATCACGAAATGTTCCGTAATGTGAAAATTCGGTCACAATAATGTGACGATTTGTGAATTGACAGAGGAGTCACCATGCAAAAGATCCTTAACTCTCCCGTGGAATTCGTGCAGGAGATGCTCGAAGGCATCCTGCTGGCCCATCCCGAACAGCTGAAAGCCGTCGGTGGCGACAATCACGTTTTGGTGCGCGGGGATGCGCCGCGAACCGGCAAAGTGGCCATCGCCACCGGCGGTGGCTCCGGGCATCTCCCCCTGTTCCTTGGCTATGTCGGGAAAGGCATGCTGGATGGCGTGGCTGTAGGAGACGTTTTCCAGAGTCCCTCTTCAGACCAAATGCTCGAGGTCACCCAAGCTGTTGACGGAGGGGCTGGCGTTCTCTACCTCTATGGAAATTACGGCGGGGATGTTCTCAACTTTGATATGGCCGCCGAGCTCGCTGAGGTCGAAGGCATAAGAGTCGCCACTGTCATCGGTGCCGATGACGTGGCTTCTGCCCCCAAGGGAGAAGAATCTCGCCGACGAGGAATCGCAGGAATTTTCTTTCTCTACAAAGTTGCGGGTGCTGCAGCTGATGCGGGTTACGACCTTGATGCTGTTGTCGCAGCCACAACCAAAGCATCTGAGCAGACCCGGACGATGGGTGTTGCGCTGAGCCCGGTCACACTTCCAGCCAATGGAAAGCCGACCTTCGAGCTTCCTCCGGGGGAAATGGAAATCGGGATGGGAATTCACGGCGAGCCGGGAATTCGACGGACTGCTTTAGAAAATGCCGATTCGATCACCGTTGACCTCATTGCAAGGATCGATGAGGACCTTGAGTTAGCAGAAGGTGATGAGGTCGCCGTCCTGATGAACAGTCTCGGTTCCACCCCGCAAGAAGAGCTCTACATCATGTTTAAAAAAGTGTCAGAGATTTTTGCCTCCAAGGGAGTAAAGGTTTATCGCACATATGTCGGCGAATTTGCCACCTCATTGGAGATGGCAGGAGCCTCCATTAGTGTGATGCGCTTGGATGATGAGCTCAAGAAGTTCATCGACCACCCCGTTCACACTCCGTTCTTCGCGCAAATCTAATGAAAGAACTGGTGGCGGGTTTCGAACAGTTAGCCCGGGCGCTCGAGCGCAATGTCGATGAATTCACCCATCTCGACAGTGAAGCTGGCGATGGCGACCTGGGGTTGACTGCAGGGAAAATCGCGGGAGGGATCCGGAAGGCGTTGGAAGAGCCCGGAGATTCTGTCAAAGCCCTGGTACTTGCCGTGGGGAAAGAAGTCTCAAAAGCAGCCCCGTCAACGTTTGGCACGCTGTATGCCAGTGGATTTCTGGCCGCGGGAATGACTTTGGATGAGGGTGATGACGCGCTGAGTCAGTTCCACAAAGGACTGCAGGCCGCGTTCGACAAAATCGCTCTGCGGGGTAAATCTGAGGAAGGCCAGCGCACCTTGCTGGACGCCTTGGGGCCAGCCGCGCGGGCAGCGTGTGCAGCTAGCTCGCTGCCAGAGGCGATGGAGCAGGCCGCGATTGCGGCAGAGGCAGGGGTCTTAGCCACGAAAGAAATGGCACCCATTCATGGTCGCGCTGGTTGGATAGGCGACCGGGCTAAAGGGTTACCAGACGCTGGGGCGACGGTGATTTGGCGCTCTCTGGAGGCTTTTTCGCCGACGGCCCTATGACCGCTACTTTGCGGGACGGGGACATCGACGAGGTTTCTCGAGTCGCCCAAAGCATCCGGGCGTATGCGGCGGAATGGGCCATTCGGGCGAATGGTGGCTACCTCGCCCAAGCGTGTGGGACCGCTGAACTTCTTGCCTTGTTGCACACCCAAACCCTCAATTTAGGGAAATCAACGGCTCCGAAAAGGCCACCGCGTTTCCTCTCAACACCAAAACCCGGCGACCCAGGCGTGCGCGGGGAAGACTGGTTGGGAGAGGGACCGGACCTTCTTGTTATTTCACCGGCTCATTACGCGAGCGCCCATTACGCCACACTTGCGGCAACGGGGAAACTCGACGCGGCCGCCTTAGCGGAAGATTCCACTGATGGCGGGTTGCTCGAGATGATCGGCGCCGAGCATTCGCCCGGGATGGCCGTCACCAGTGGTTCCTTGGGTATTGCGTTGGGTGTTGCCTGCGGGCGCGCGATCGCGCGTCGCCAGCAGGGCAAACCCGGTGATATTTGGGTTCTAATCAGCGATGGCGAGTTGCAAGAAGGCTCGACCTGGGAAGCCCTACAGCTTGCTGTTGCCCAAAACTTAGGCAACCTGCGGATTGTTCTCGATCGAAACAACATGCAGGTGGATGGGAATATGGCCACCGTCATGCCCATCGGTGATGCGGGAGGGAAACTTAGGGCATTTGGCCTTGAGGTGCATGAAGAATATGCCCACGACATCCGTTCGCTGCACCAGTCCTTGGAGGACATGAAAAAGGCAGCCGGGCCCGCAGTTCTCGTGAGTAATTCTGAGCCCTGGCGGGGATTTAGCTTCTTGGAGGCGCGCTGGAAAACTAACAAGCTTCATTTTGTGCGCTTGGACCCCGATGAAAAAGCACTCCTGGAGCAGGAGGTGTCGCAGATATGGCAAACCACGTAAGTAAACCTTTTTATTCCGCCTTGTTGAAGCACGGGCTAGAACACGAGGAAGTCACCGTCGTGACCAACGACCTCACCGCCAGCTGCGAAGCGGATGGCTTCCGCGATGCTTTCCCGGAGCGCTATGTTTCGGCAGGGATGGCTGAGCAAGCCTTGATTGCGTCACTCTCGGGGATGGCCACTGAAGGGCTGTACCCGATTTACACTTCTTTTGCCGTATTTTGCACGAGGCGGCCCTACGAACAAGTGGCGCTCACGCTCGCTTACCCTGCTCGCAAGGCAACGATTGTGGGGTTTCTGCCGGGATTAATGACCCCCGGTGGGGTGACCCACCAGGCTCTTGATGACATTGGATTAATGACCAGCCTGCCGAACATGACGGTTGTGGAAGCAGCCGATGCCACAGATATGGAAACGCTGCTTGACGCGGTGTACCCAATCCAAGGCCCCACCTATGTTCGGGCGCTTCGGGGCGAGGTGCCCCGGCTGTTTGACGCACCGCTTGAGATCGGTCGCCATCGGACACTGTTCGAGGGCGAAGACGTCCTCGTCGTGGTTTCTGGCCACCTGACAGCGGCCACTCAGCGCATTGTGTCGGAGATTCGAGAAGAAAACCCTGGGGTGGGATTAGTCAATGTCTCTACGTTGAAGCCCTTTGATGATGTCGCGCTCTATGAAAAGCTCTCCCGCGCCGCAACCGTCATCACGGTAGAAAACCATTGGGTCACGAGCGGGCTGGGTCGGATCGTGGGCGAGGTAATCCTTGAGCACGGCTATTCCACCCGCCTGCTCCGAGTGGGAGTGAAGGACACCTTCACTCACGGCGGGAGTCCTAGTTATCTGGAAAATTTCTACGGACTGGGGGAGAGCGATATTCGAAACACCATTCTGGGAGCGCTGGGTAGGGAACAAGAAGGGCGCGCGGACACTCGCACGGGAGGAACGGTAGGCCTCACCGAGGGAGTTGCGGAGGGTCTTTAGCCCGCAGGAACTTGGCGAGCTCCTTGCCTGTCACACCGGCGTCGAGGGTGACTTTGTCATAACATAGTTCCAAACATGTCCCTTTGTTAGGTGCCCCGTGCGTAAAACTGAAGTACTTCTCCCTCACACTCTCTTTGCGGATTTAGACCGCGATGGCAATACGCCGCTCTATCAGCAGGTGGCCACAAAAATAGAGACCGCGATTCGCGAAGGGACATTGCCCTCAGGTTCGCGAATTGAAAACGAAGTGTCCCTTGCGGATCGTTTGAAACTGTCCCGTCCCACCATTCGTCGGGCCATTCAATCCCTGGTGGATGCTGGCCTTGTGGTGAGGCGCCGCGGTGTGGGTAGCCAGGTTGTTCACGGTCAATTGACGAGGGGTTTGGAGTTGACGTCGCTGTTTGACGACATCCGACGCGGTGGCGCCAAAGCTGAGACGGTTGTCGTCAGTTTGGAGACCGCGCCTGCACAGAACCATGTTGCTCAGCAGCTCGGTGTGACACCTGGCACGCTCGTCACTGAGTTTGTCCGGATTCGTTTGGCAGACGGTGTTCCCATAGCCCTGCTCCACAACTGGATTCCCCAGTCAGTGGGAACCATTAAGTCCGAAGAGCTGAAGTCAGATGGTCTCTATGAGACTCTGCGTCGAAGAGGGCTTGTCCCCCAGGTGGGAAAGCAAAAAATGAGTGCCCGCAAAGTGAACGCTCTCGAAGCGCAACAGCTGGACATTGATACGGGTGCTGCTGTGCTCACCATGGAAAGAACCGCTTATGACTCGATGGGACATGCTCTCGAGCACGGGGAACACATTTATCGAACCGACCTTTTCGCTCTGGAGTTCACGGTCGTCAACAAATAGTGCGGAGCGCGTGCGAGATGCGCCGCCCCGCACTACCAGCTGCTAAATCCCTGGACGTTGAGCGCGAAGGCCTTCATCCATGGCTGCCCTGGCGGCGTTCACGCTAGCGCGGGGTGATACTTCAGGAACCCCGACCTGCCAAAACGCGCCACCTTCGGTGAAGTCTTTCGCGCGCACCTTCGTGACAATGACCGCAGTGCGATCTGCCGCACGTGCTTTCACCAGGGCTGCAGCGAACTCGTCGAGGCTGGAAACCTCGTAAGTTTCTGCGCCCATGGCGGCTGCGTGAGCCCGGAAATCCACGCGAGCATCGGTCCCTGTGCCGGTGGAGTCAGCCAACATGTTGTTATACGAGGCTCCACCCTGACTGACCTGCAGCCGCTCGATCACGGCGTAACCCTCGTTGTCGCAGACAACGAGGATCATCTTGTGACCAGAGAGTACCGAGGCGTAGATGTCCTGGTTCATCATCATGTAGGAACCATCTCCCACCATGGAGTACACCTCGCCCTGGGGGCGTGCCATCGCAGCGCCCCAGGCGCCCGGATGTTTCATATCCCATGCAGGAAAACCCGTATTCGCAGTCGAAGCTGGCGATGGCTTTGCTCATCCAGTTGATGTTGAGCTCACCAGGTAACCCACCGGCTGCGGTGAGGACGTAGTCCTCAGCTGTTGCCGATTCGTGAACAAGACCGATGAGTTGGGCATAGCTGGGGGGCCAGACACCATCATCGGCAATCCGGGATGCCACAAATGTGTCCAGATCCTTGCGGCATGCAACGGCGTGGTCGCGCCACGAGGAATCTACCGACCAGCCCTCTAGCGCTTGACTCAGTTCGAGCAGTGCTTCTTTGGCATCCGCTACCAGGGGAAGTGATTGGTGCTTCATCGCGTCAAAGCGGGCAGCGTTAATGCCCACAAATGTGGTGTCGGCATCAAAGAGTGTCCATGACCCGGTGGTGAAGTCCTCGAGGCGCGTTCCCACAGCCAGCACAACGTCAGCTTTGCTGACGACAGCGTTTGCTGCTGCAGCGCCGGTGACACCGAGGGGGCCTGAGTAGCAGGGGTGATCGGAGAGCAGGGACGACTTGCCCGCGACGGTTTCCACGACAGGAATCCCAAACTTCTCAGCGAACGCTGCGAGTTCGGCCTCTGCGAGGGAATAGTGCACACCTCCGCCGGCGATAATCACCGGACGCTTCGCAGACTTAATCGCCGCCACAGCTTTGGCAAGCTGTGTGAGATCCGGGCGAGGCCTGGGGATGGTGTGAACGTGGATATCGAAGAAGGCTTCGGGGAAGTCATAGGCCTCTGCTGCGATGTCTTGGGGGAGCCCGATAAAGGCTGGACCACAGTCTCCTGGATCGAGCATGGTCGCGACCGCCTGAGGGAGCGAACTCAAGATCTGCGCGGGGTGGGTAATCCGGTCCCAGTAGCGCACAACCGGCTTGAAAGCATCATTCACCGTGATGGAGGGTGTACCAAAGTGCTCGACCTGCTGCAACACAGGGTCGGGAAGCCTCGACACGAAGGTGTCACCGGAGAGGAACAACACCGGAAGGCGGTTAGACATTGCTACCCCAGCGGCGGTGACCATGTTGGTGGCACCGGGACCAATCGAGGAAGTGGCGACCATGATTTGTTGGCGCCTGGATGCCTTCGCAAAGGCTGCGGCAGCGAGTCCCATCTGTCGTCTGCCGCGCCACACGGGATCTCGTCGCGTGGTTCCAACGAATGGCCCAGTGCGGTCACGTTCCGTGACGAAGATGCCATAGACGCCCGGGAACAGCGGGACGTCTGTGCCATCAACGACGGTGCGCTGCGCAATGAGGTAGCGAACAATCGCTTCGGCGGTCGTGATGCGAAGTGTTTTCGGGGTCATTTTTTCTCTCCGGCCAAGTCGATGACGGGCTCCCAGGTGCGGGAATCCCAGGAATTGATCAGGGCCTGCTGGACACTGACAACATCCACGGCTTCGCGGAAGCTAGGCGAGAAGGAGGTGCCGGTGGCAATCGAATCCAAGAAGGATAGGTCTTCGATTGCGACGATGTCTTCAAAGCCAATCGCGTTGGCCTGTCCGGGAGCAAAAGCACCGTGGAAGGGGAACCGGTCACCACCATAAATGGTGGTGTAGCCGGAGCTGGGGTCCTCGGTGAGCTTGTAGTACTGGAGCTCGTTCATCTTCTCCAGGTTCCAGGACAGGGAACCCTTGGTGCCATAGACCTCAAACGCGTTCTGGCTCTCCGGCCCCACCACCGTTCTGCTGGTTTCAAAAGTTCCGGTCGCACCGTTGTCAAACGTGCAGAGCATAGAAGCGAAGTCTTCATTCTCCACAGCAGCCATGGGGTCCCCAGGGTTGCCGCGACCGTAATGGCTGGCCGCACCGGTGGGGAGGGGGCGCTGCGGGATGGTGGTGTTGCGCATTCCAACAACTTCCTTGATTCCGCCGACCAAGAACTGGGCCATCGACACCGAATGGCTGAGAATGTCACTGCTGACGCCGTATCCTGCCTGGTCCATCAAGAAGCGCCACGTCAAAAGGCCCATTTCGTCACTGCCATACATCGAGAAGAAGCGACCGCGGTAGTGGGTGATTCCCCTAGCTCGCCCGATTCGATGAGACTCGTGCGAGGTTAAGGGGACACCTAAAGTTGCTAACCCGGAGGGTTGGCTG
>FUWD013025019.1_pt1 | contig 10260 bp, 8 predicted proteins | sample 1063281 | NCBI WGS metagenome assembly FUWD01 (sample SAMEA79048168, study PRJEB19326) | metagenome | biome: marine
CAAATATGATTTATCATTAAGCTCTAGACATTTTTTATAATACGGTATACATTCAGGTGAATTTTGTCCATTCAAAATTGCGCCCAATAAATTTAATGTTGTTGAATTATTAGGATCAAGTTGTATTGCTTGTTTTAAGAATTCAAGGGATTCAGAAAAATTCTTTAAAATAGTGGATCTTTCAGATTCAAAACATAATCTATTTGATTTTTCATTAGAATCATTTTCAAGTTTTAAAGATGATATTATTTCAGAAGGAGCTAAAATAATTAATAATTGTCCTTCTTCAGACCATTCCTTATCAAAAATTTCCTGAGGTATCGCACCTTCTTGTTGTTCTCCTTTCTGATTACCTTTTTGAACATAATGTAAAATAGTTTTTTCCTCATCATTATAACCAGTAATGATTGATGCATGCTGTGTAATTTCAGGAATTCCTGGAAGGATAACAATTGGAGGAATTCCAATGTCAATAATTTTTTTTAACTCAAGTAATGATGAATGAATAATTTTACATGTTAAACCATGTCTTTCAGCAGATTCTATTCCCTCAATTAGTATACTGCCGTCAAATCCTGAATATTTTTTTGTAGTTTCTATGGCTTCGGCCATAGGTAAATCAATATTCCAATATTTCGAAACCACGTTAATAGGTAATGGTAAACAGGGATTTTCTTCATCAATTAGAGGTAAAATTAATTCATGGTTTTCTTGTTCCATAAATCAAAGAATTTTCAGAGTTATTAAAATCAATCAAAGTAAACAGAATTTTTCAATCAAATTGTGACCATCTGGGCTCATTTCAGGATGAAATTGAGTTCCAAAAATGAATTTATTTTCATATTGAATTATTTCATATTTACAATTATTTGATTTTGCAAGAGATACTAACACACTAGGCATTTTTGCTATCTCAAAATTATGACTTTCAAATACATTCATACTCTTTTCTGAGACTAAATTATTTTTCAAAACACTGATAGTTTCATTTCCTTTCTGAAGTGAAAGGGTATTTTTTTATTGTTCCTCCTAACGTTAAAGCTAAAATTTCTGCACCATAACAAATCCCAAGCAATTTAAGATTATGTTTAATTGAAAAAGTAATAACTTTAGAATTAATTTCATTAGTTTTTTTTTCATTTTTCCTTCTTCCAGATAAAATGAAAGAATCATAATTTTCAAGTGAATTTAATTTTAAACGATAAGGTGTTTGTGTTTCAAAAGAAATTTTTTTTTCATTTAGAAAATCAATTAAATTTTTGTAAATATTGAACCATTATCTACAACTAGGAGCAATTAGTTGCCTACCTCAATTGATACATAATGCATCTCTGTAATTCCATCTTTAATTAGAATTGTACCAATATTGAGATTGTTTTCTTCATGCCACATGAATATTCTGTCACTACGTGGTTTTACGAAATTATCAATGAATTGAGATAGGAATTCTTCAACATCTGTACGTTCATTTTCAGTAAAGAAGAATGATTCTCCTTCATTAAATGAAATAGGGATTTGAATAGATGTAGGTTCAGATATTGAAATACCATTTTCTTCAAAGATTGACTTCAAAATATTTATTCTGTCACTTCTAACTAGTTCAACATAATCATCGTCCGCTACAATTACAGATGATGTAACGCCAGAAACTTTCTTCAAATATGCTTTAAACGCTTCTTCCTGAGTATCACCTAATCCAACAAAGTATTCTCCATTAAATGCAGCACCTACTGCAGCAATCGTGCCTAATTGGGCAACTACTCCACCAGCACCTGCAGTATATACTGGAATAAAGTAAACGTCGTGATTTCCAACACGATACAAAATGTTATCACCAATTCTTGGATTTCTTAAAAGTGTCTTTAATTGTGCAAACTCAGGATCTCTATCTAATGCTTCTCTAACTGCGGTTGGACCAATTAATTTTGTTGTTGAATCTAATGGGATCTCATAAAATTGTAAATCTCCCAAATTGCTGAGATCATTTTCAACTACCATGTATCCTGCAAGGTTTCTTCCTTGTGAACCTCTTAGCTCCAAAGACAATAATCCTAAGAATTCAGTTTCTGTAAATCCTGGAGGTTTTGCTTCCACATAATAGGTATCTAGTCCACGTGGGATTTCATAGAATTCATTTGCTTGAATGAATGTTTCAACATTAGTTACGTGATAAATATTGTACATTTCTGTTTTCCAATTAAATAATTCAACAGGATATCTGATTTGTTCCTCTAACCAAGTAGGCATTGGTTCAAATTGTTCAGAATATTGACTAGCAAACATTTCGGAGAAGAAATCATCTCCAGTTTTTAATAGTTGAATATCTCCATTGTATGAATCTACTAAGGCATAACCTACCAAACGCAAGTATGGATTACCTACAGACCAAGGAACATCATGAGTATCAAATCCAATAATTAGTGGAATTAACCAATAAGAATTAGTTCCATCAGTTACAGGAAGTGAATCTAATTCTTGCCCAAACAAATCATAAAGGAAATAGGGATACAAAATTTCCATTCTGTCATTAACATCTTTGTACCTCATAATGTGAACCGATTCTCCTGGAAATGAAAGTAAAAAGTTGGGTTCAAAAATCCAGCTTAATGGTGGAGAAACATCTAATCCGCCTGAACCTGCATAAGATACTCCTCCAAGTTCTGCACTTGAAGAACCTCTAGAATTTGGATATCCAGACCAGGTTTGTTCAAACAATCCACCTTCACCATAGTAAATTTCTCTTTGTTTGAAAAATTCACCACTATCTACAATCTGACCATCGGTTGCTTCAAGAGTAAGAAATCCATTTGGAACGTGAGTATATACGAGATGTTCATTATACCATCTATTTTCAAGACTGACAGATGTAGGTAAGATTGGTTTCATAGAAGCTGTCCAATACAGAGTATCATTAAAACGAAGAATATCATTATCTTCAAAGTCAACATATGGAATTAAACCGATTTCAGGCTTAAGTTTGGCAAAAGCTGCCTCCCAATCCCAAACTCGAATTACATCTAAAACATCACTGTTTTGTTGAATGTAATTATCAATATTATTTGGAGAAACAGAAGTTAGTTGGACTTCATGGATATTCTCTTGTACATTTGTTAATTCACCAAGATATCTATTTACTCCAATTTGTTGCGCCGTGTATGGTCCTAAGTATTCAATTTTCTTTGCATCGGCAATACTATTGTTTACTGAAACAACTCCTGCAACAATTATTGCAATTGCAACAATTGTTAAAATTCTAATGTATACATCTCTCTTAAACATATGAGTTAGAACACGTGCCCTTATTCTGTCAATTACTGAAAATACGATTAAGGCTGAACCGATAATTAGTGTGCCACCAATAACATATCTTGTGTTATAATCAATTTGATCTGTGAAAAATAAATTAAATCCTATCCAAATAATTGCAATCCCAATTATTCCTTCAATTGTTGAAACATAATTTAGATATCTTGGTTTTCCTTCATTAGAGTCTTTAAGAAATGAGGTAATAACATCAATTATTCTATGAAGTCCAACATACAAAACTAAACGTAATCCAATCGCTGCAAGCATTGGAGGAATCAAAATCACTAAAGCAGGGATCATTGGAACAATATTTTCAACGGCATAATTAGGATCAGTTTCAGGTGTTACAAATGGCATTGAAAATAATTTTGGTAAGTTTTCAATTCCAAGAGTATTTCCATCAATGAATGACATTGCTGCAAATCCAAACATAATATTTGCAAAGAATGCTCCAAAAAGCAAAATTTTGGTAATTTGCCAAATTACAAACTGTGGTGATGATAATTTATAATCTCTAAAACTTGGAATGTTGTTTGAGACAGGTTGGCCTCCTTGACCAATAAATCCAATTGCAGTACTAATTGAATACCAAAAAATTGAAGAGCGTCCTGAAATATTTACACGTACAAGTGCAATAATTGATAAAATAATTGTAGAGACTAGAGTGTAAAATAGAGGTTTGGTGAATTGATCTCCAAATTCAGTGAAATTCATCGATAAAATTACTGCCTGATTTCCAACCATGGTAAAAATTACTATTCCGATAATTGCAACAATAGCTAATCTGATGAATTTTCCAGCATCAGGAGGGGGCGTTTGCTTATCAGTAGAAGCACTATACAAAATCAAGTTTGGTTTAGATTTGGTAAATTAATGTCTTACCAGTAAAATTATGAAAATGATGCTAATTTTTTACAAATTAAATAGACAGCTGCAAATCTAGGAAGCGTTACTTTTTCATTGAAATATGGTCCAAATTTCTTATTTTTTAATTTAAATTCAATTGGGCAATTTGCCAATACCTCAACAGAATCATCTGCAAGAAAAGATGCTTCAACATATGGATCAAATGTTTTCAGATTTTCACATAAAATTTTTGTCAATCCACTTTTACTATTAATTGATCCAGGTAATCTAAATATTCTATGTATATCCATAGTTACGTTAGGATCAATTTTTACACCAATATTTTGAGATAAATCATCAAGAGTTTTTTGAAAGGAAGAATATCCATTTGTTAATAATTCAGAAATAATTTTTTGAGCGTTTAGACTTTGTTCCAAAAACGTATTTAGAAAATCTTCCCTTCCATCCTGGCTTGTTAAAATCAGGAAAAGATGAACGATTTGCTTTGAATTTTTTCATTCCAAATGTTTCAGGTATTGCCCCATGAAACATAATGTAATCTACAAGTTCTGATCTTTCTCTAGAACCAATTTGTTGAAATTGTGAATTATATACATAAACATGGAATCCTTCATTGCCAGAAAAATAGACATGAATATTTTCGTTATCAATTTGAAAATCATCAATCAGTATTTCAGATAATTTGGACACTTCAATTTTTGATGAGTTGATACAATTTTTACAAGGCAAAGATTTTTTTTCTAATTTTGTTGAATTACATTTTGTACATTTTTCAGAATTTTTAGAAATTTCATTACATTCGTTGCAAATTGATACAGTATGATTTTCCCTACAGGACAGATTAAGATCTTTTGCATCAATATCAAAAATCAAATCTGCTTCTTTCCAATCCTTTTCATTCATCGGCAAATCTGGAAATGAATAATATGCATTTGAACAATAAACGTCAGATGGAATGTTTTGCATACACAAAAGATGTAGTTCTTTATCATTTTTTATGGAAATATGACGAGTCATTCCTGAATTGAATTTTTGATATCCAAATTCTCTTTCAGGCGTACGTTCAAGAACATTTAGTAGTTCAGAATGATCAAAATAGTATTTTTTGAATGATTCTTCTAAAAATTTTATTTCTATTTCTTTCATTGTTTTTTCTTTCCAAATTGTAAAGGATTGATAATATTATTACATTCTGATGTTGCAAAACATAGACTTTGTGTTTTTAATTTCTCGCATGAGGGACAAGAATATTGAGTTCCACTTCCAGAAGTTCCAGCTAGATGATTTAGTTGATAAAGTGTAACTCTTTCATTATAGTCTGGAGCATTTTTGAATATGAGTGCAATTTGTTGGACTGGTTGACCTTTCGATAAAAGAAAAGTTGCTAACATGAATCTGCCTGAATGAGGAAGATTTTCACCTTTTTCTAAAATTTCAAGTGCATGTTTTATGCATGGAGGGTATTCTCCAGTAGTTACAGTAAATGTTTTGAATTTTTTTGATAATGAAACTAGTTTATTTACAGAATCCTCAAAACCGGGAATCATTGTAGGGGTTTTTGCATTAACTATTTTTGAATTAATGTATGTCCCTAATTCTTTTCTGATTAACCTAACTGTTTCATGTGGAGAAAGAAATACTTGACCATTTTCGACATGCCTGTTAATTAATTTCCATTCTCTCTCATGAAAATTAATTGAATGTTTAAGATAATCAGATATTGGGATAATAAAATAATCATCAGATTTTTTTACTTTGACTGAAAATAAATCATCAATTACTCTAACTGCTAATTGATTTTTTGATTCATCTGAAATGTTTGTGAGATCCTTTTCAAGATATTTTTCTGCACGTCTCGCTTCAGCAAGTGCAAATCTTTTGATGAGAGTATGCATGCCACTTAATTTTAACAAAACAATTGCAAGTAAAAATGAAAATACTTCCCTTGGAAGAGCTGCTTCTTTTGATACCTGATTATCAATTAAATCAGATTTGTAGATTTTCCCATCTGCTGCAACTTGAATTCGTTCATAGGCTTTAGAAATTAGTTGTTTTAGGTCTGGATCTACTCCAAATTGTTCTAATGTGAACCCTTTATCTTTAAGATATTGACCAGCATCAGCTAAAAATGGATATTTTGCAATTTCATCTTGTCCAAGTTCTAACATGTTAATGATTGACTTAATTTACATAAAAATCTGGTTTTATGCATTAAATGTGGTTTAAATTATGTTTTAAAGAAAATATCACATATGCAGCTTGGATGTCATGTCTCAATTTCAGGTTCAATAGACAAAGCAGTAGATAATGCAAAAGAACGAAAATGTTCTGCCTTTCAAATATTTACTAGAAATCCAAGAGGATGGAATGCAAAAGAACTAACAGATAATGATATTTCAAATTTTAAATCAAAACTAGAATCAAGTGAAATTGACAGGTTTGCAACTTGTGCACATATGCCATATTTGCCAAATTTAGCTAGTCCAAAAAAAGAGGGATTAGAAAAGTCATTAAAAACATTAATTGATGAAACAGAAAGATGTGCACAATTAGGAATTCCATATTTAGTAACACATCTGGGCAGTCATTTGGGAACAGGAGAAGAAGGAGGAGTAAAAAGATTAGTTGAGGGTTTGAATAAAGCAGGAAAAGTAAAAAATGATGTAATGATTCTTTTAGAAAATACCGCAGGTCAAAAAAATTCTGTAGGATATGGATTTGAACAACTAGGTGAAATTTTTAATCAGTTAAAACCTTCAAAAAAATTTGGTGTTTGTTTTGATACATGTCATGCATTTGTTTCTGGATATGATTTGAGAACTAAAGGAAAAGTAGAAAAAGTTTTTGATGAGTTTGATAAATTTGTAGGGATTGAAAATCTAAAAATAATTCATCTAAATGATGCAAAAGGAGAGATTGGTTGCAATCTAGATAGACATTATCATTTAGGATTAGGAGGTATAGGTGCTGAAGGAATTGGTGCGGTTGTGAAATTTGCCAATAAGAACAAAATTCCAATAATTCTTGAAACCCCAATTGATGATGATAGAGATGACTTTGAAAATATCAGAATAGCAAAGGAATTTGCGTAGAGATTTATTTTATGAATATGGTGATAAAATAATGGATTACGAATCAGTTATGAAATTAGCACTTGAGCGTGGATTTTATTTTCCTAGTTGTGAGGTTTATGCAGATGCACAGGCTGGGTTTTGGGAATATGGACCAACAGGAGTCGGTTTGAAAAATAAATTCTTACAATTATGGAGGAGAGAATTAATTCGAAGAGATGGAATGCTTGAGATTGATGGTTCACAAATTATGTCAAAATCAGTTTTTGAAGCATCTGGACACTTGGGGAATTTTGCAGATCCAATAATCAAATGTATAAAATGTAATTCGACATTTAGGGCAGATAGAACTATTGCAGATATAACAAAAATAGAAATTCCTGAAAGTGCAGATTTGGAGGAATTTGATAATGCTATATCACAAAACAACATTAAATGTCCAAAATGTAAAGGGGATTTTGAAAAGACTAAGAATTTTAACATGATGTTCAAAGTAGGGATTGGTCCTGAAGAAGAGGAAGCATATCTCAGACCTGAAACATGTCAATCAATATTTGTTGATTTTCCTAGACTCTATAAGACGATGAGAGGTAAACTTCCTTTAGGAATTGGACAAGTTGGAAAAAGTTTTAGAAATGAAATAGCACCAAGACAAAGTCTTCTCAGATTACGTGAATTTTATCAAGCAGAAATTGAAGTGTTTTGCAATCCTACAAAGTTAGATGTTGTAGAAAAATTTGAAGAAATTCAAGATGTAATAATCAGAATACAAACAGATTCAGAACCAATTGCAATGACTTGTAAAGAAGCAGTAGAATCTAAGATTATTCCAAACAAGTTTGTTGCATATTATTTAGGAATTTTAACTGAGTTTTATGAAAAGACAGGAATTGATGTTGCAAAAAGCAGATTCAGAAAACTTGGAGAGAAAGAAAAGGCATTTTATGCTGAAGTTGCATTTGACTTTGAAGTTGAAACTACAATTGGTTGGTTAGAACTTGTTGCATGTAATTATAGATCAGACTATGATTTGACTAGTCATGCTACTAAAAGTAAAGAAAAGTTTGAGATAATGGATGGTGATGAAAAAGTTTTACCACATGTATTTGAAATTTCTATGGGAATTGATAGAAGTCTTTACACAATTTTAGAACACTCACTTAAAGATGATAAAGAACATGAAAGAGTAGTTTTATCATTAAAACCATATTTGTCACCTACACATGTAGGAATTTTATCATTAGTAAAAAAAGATGGATTAAAGAAAAAACAGATGAAATCCATCTCAACATTAAGAGAAAATATGATGCATTTTTAGATCATTCAGGAGCTATTGGTAGAAGATATAGAAGATTAGATGAAATTGGAGCTCCATTTGCAGTAACAGTAGATCATCAAACATTAGAAGATAATACAGTTACAATTAGAAAAAGAGACTCCATGGAACAAACTAGAATAAATATTTCAGAATTAGATTCAATTCTTTCTGAATCTGTTGCTTTCCCCTAGAAAGTGTAGATTTGTTAAACTGTATTGTGACTAAAAAATTATTAAAAATTAATAACGGTTAAAATTTGCTCTCAAGATATGTTGATCGAGAATCATGAACAAAAAATGAAGGGACAAGTTTCGATAATAATTCCAACATATAATGAATCTCAAAATATTATCAGTATTTTAAAATCAATTGGTAGTAATTTACCAAAAAATCTCCTTACCCAAGCAATCATTGTTGATGACAATTCTCCTGATGGGACTGGAAAAATCGTGGAAGACTATATGAAAAATTTGAAAAAAATGGCAAATTATACTATTGAGATAATTCATAGAAAGGCAAAAGATGGATTGGGTTCTGCAATTCTTAATGGAATTCAACATGCAAAAGGTGATACAATTGTTGTAATGGATTCTGATTTTTCTCATCCACCACAAATTATTCCAAAATTGATAGAGTCAGTTAAAAAATATCAATTTGATATTGCTGTAGCATCACGTTACATTAAAGGAGGAAATATTCAAGGATGGTCACTTAAAAGAAAATTGATGAGTAAATTTGCAACTTTGATTGCAAAAAAAGGATTAGGGATTGATGCTAAAGATCCTATGTCAGGATTTTTTGCATTCAAAAAAAATATTCTAAATGGATTAAACATAGATGCAATTGGATACAAGATTCTTTTAGAAATTCTAGTAAAGACAAAAAATGTAACAATAACAGAAATTCCATATACTTTTCAAGACAGAGAATTCGGTTCAAGTAAATTAAATTTCAAAACTATCTTAGATTATTACAAATCAGTTTGGAAATTATATCGTTATGGTAAACCATTAGAAAAACAAGAAAAGCGTTCATCAGTTAAATTTCTCTCAAAAGCAGCTAGATTCTACACAGTTGGAGCTTCAGGATTTGTTGTAAATTATGTAATTTCTCTATTATTTGCAGGAGGGATTTCAGACATGTGGTATTTACATGCAACAATAATTGGGATTACGGCATCAATAACAACTAATTTTATTTTAAATAAAGCATGGACGTTTAGTGACAGAGATTTCAGAATTAAAAAAACGCTTACTCAATATGGGAAATTTATAATGTTTAGCTCTTTAGGGGCATTAGTACAATTAGGAATGGTCTATTTCTTAGTAGATAATATTCAAGTTTCATATCCATTAGCATTAATTTTAGCAGTAATGACTGCGGCATTTGGAAACTTTGTTTTAAACAAAAAATGGACCTTTAAAGAAAAATTAATTGGTTAATTTTAAAGAAATTTAAATAAAAAGAAACGACTGTCGTCTTTTCCCAGCTACTCAAAGGTAGAAGTAGAGGTTCCTGACGAAAGTCCAGTTGAAGATGGTACAGATGGGAATTTATCACCAATCTGTTGCTCAGCTACTGCAGATGCTTCTTGTAGAATCTTTTCAGTTTCTTCGCTTGAAACATCAGACTCCATGTTGAATGAATCTCCTGCCAGGGAATCCATCATAAGTCCATTAAGTGTCTGGGTCATGCTAT
>FUWD013023959.1_pt1 | contig 10257 bp, 5 predicted proteins | sample 1063281 | NCBI WGS metagenome assembly FUWD01 (sample SAMEA79048168, study PRJEB19326) | metagenome | biome: marine
ATATGCCATTAGAAACTGGTAGAGAGTTTCATGTTCGTCGAGAAAAAATAAGAAAGAACTCTGATAAACTTCTTGCTGCTTGGGAAGCAGATACAACAGATGAGAAGTATCAAGCGTATGTTAATAAGGTAAAAGGCAACTATGACAAACTATCTGTTGCAGCAAAAAGTAGGATGCCTCCACCAAAAGTGGCTAGTAAGTCTGATTGGGCACAAGGTGTCAAGGTTGAAAAGCACCCAGATCTTGTAGAGTGGGATCGTATTGCAACATTAGATATACCCGATGATCCAGACTTTGTAATACGAGAAACATTTACTGAGTCGGCTCTTAGGCAACTATCTTCATTTGGAAGTATTCTAAGCGGTCTTGCAGAGGGTGGCTTTAGAGGGACTGAAGATGTTCTTGATGCTGCTGTCGGTATTGCAGGGTACGAGTCATTTGAAAGCGCATTAACCGACGAAGGTTTAGGGCTAGATAAAGAACAGGTTGAAGCCTTTCTACCAGAGAAGATCATTATAGATGGTGAAGAGGTTGGGTTTGCTAAAAGTGTAGACTACGCAATAGCAAGACATAATGCCAGAGGGCTAGGCTTTATTGGTGGTGGTGGTGATTTTGGTGAATCGCTAGATTACTTGTTCGGGTTCAGAGATGCGGATGAAGAAGGCTATGGTAATGTTCTTAGTCTAAAAACACTATTCGGAACGATTGGTGGTGTGGGAGAATTATTTATTCCGCTAACTGGTGGTATTGCTGGTGGCACAGCAAGGGCTGCTAAATATACACGTGCGCTAAAACAGTTAGAGGCAGCAGGTCTTGCTAGTGAAAAAACCACAAAGGCTGTTAAAGCAGCATGGTCAGCAGAGCAAAAAGCAGCATTTCAAAAGACAGTATCTAATCCTTATAAGTGGCTAGTAGCAAAGCCAGTAGATGCAGCGGCTGCAAAGTTCCTAGATAAAGACTTAAAATTAGTAGAGACATTATCTAAAAGAACTGGAGTAGATTTACCTCCGCTCGATGTAAGGTCGTTGGCTGTATCTGAGTTCGCATCTAACTCATCTAATATAAAAGTAGGTGAGTATGTATTAGATGTAATGCACAAGGCATCTGGCAGTGGTGTATCTAGTGTCGAAGATTTAGCGGTTTGGATGGATAAGACTGAAGGTGTTGGTACACTAGCACAGTTAAACAAATACCTTACAAGTGTTGGAATAAAACTAGACGATGCTTACATTGCTTCATGGGGAGATGAACTTGTTGAGGCTGAAAAGATAGCAGCAGTACGGGCTAGGAATCTAGCAGACGCTGCACCAGAAGCAATGAAACCATTACTGGGTAAAGGCTCTCCGTTTGATAAAGCATTGACGGCTTTAAGAGCAGCAAAGATAGCAGACGATATGCCAGATGCTGCGATGAAAGGTGAAGCGTTAGCGTTACGTGCAGAGTCTTGGCTATTACTTCAAGGTAATAAGAAAATTGCTGAAGCAATGAAACGTGGTGACTGGGATGCAAGGCATCTTGAACGTGTATCTGATACGGTATTTGCTTCTCTAAAGGTAAAACAAGAGGCTATCGCTAGGGTAAATGAAACCATCGGTAAAACCTTGCGTTCAATACAGAGCAAGGCTGGTGGAACAGGCGATGATATTGTTCTTACTGAGCAACAAAAGAAAGAACTGCTGAAGTATTTCATTAGTTCATTCAGAGGATTTAAGAACGCAGATGCTCGGTCTGCTTCGTGGATTGATCAGATAAATGGCGCACCATTTTCTCCCTCTACTAAAGAAGTATTGCTTACAGCAATGGCTCCTAAAAGTAAGGACATTAAACTAACCAATAGACATATAGAGGCTCTATGGCAAGATGCGCTTTCATTAGAAGTTGCTGGTAGAGGAATTACAAGAACTCAAATTGATGATGCTATTTCAGTAGTCGGTAAAGATGTTGGTGTTGTGGAAACAGTATTGGCTCCATTTAAGGCTACAGGTCGTGAGCGTTATTTGCAGCAATACTATAAAGAACTGTTTGATCCAGAAGAACTTAGAAGTGGTCGGATTAGAAAGTACAGCAGGTCTATCTATGAAGCGGTCACACAAGAGTCTGGAACATGGAAAGGCTCTGCTCTCGAAGAAGTATCTAACTTTATACGCAATAGATTATCCTCATCACAGGAAGAGATGCGGTATAGCATACGTGTTTTAAGAACACAGGTAAATGAGTTCACAGGTAAGAAGCATACTCAAGAAGAAGCAATTACCAGACTACTGGCAAACGAATACACAAAGGCAGCAGACGAGGTTCGTAGAAATATCCAGTTAGCAGAAGGCACAGACTTATATGCTACAGGTAAGGGTGGTAGGTTCGCTGATACTCAAAGTGATTATGATAACTTATTCTCAGATTATCTTACGCTCATCTTTGGTGGACAAGAAAATATATCAACTGCGTTTAGTCATAGTGGTGGTAAGTTTATACAAGATGGTGTTGCGCTTTCGCCATCTAAAATTGCTGGCGTTATAGAAGGTTTAATAGAAGCCAGTCCAGAGTTATTGAAACCAGCAAGAGATGAGTTTGTTAGGCTTATGGAAGGTGGTGATACTCAAGCAGCATGGGGTCTGCTAGGCGTTTTACATACAGCAATAGAAAAGAAAACTATGTCTAATATCGTTTCTTTTAAGGACTTCATTGTAAATCTAAATGAATCCGAAAACATATCTCAGATACTATTGAAAACAAACTATCGTTCTGTCAATGATATGGCTCTTGACTTTGAGTTAGTCTTACATGAATCACCATACTATCTCGCTAAAGACCAAACCCTTTTAATGGGTATTACATACTTCTCTAAGAGAGCAGCCAACATTATTAGTGAAGGGTTTGCTAAACTTAGCGACATTGGTGGTGAGTCTATATTCCCATCTGCAAGAACATTACAAATGTCAACTAAGGCTGATTGGCCTTACCGTATGCACCTTGTAGGGAATGGTCTAAAGGCACTGGGAGCAGATGGTAGATTTAATGCTTTAGCCAAACACCATACTAAACTAACAGCATCATCTATTGAAATGGGTGCAGAATCTTTACTTAAAGGATTGGCTGACCAACCAAATACACCTAGTAAGTTGGGTTGGCAAGCAAGTAGAAACGCAGCAGCGCGAGACTTAATTGGTAGACCAAGACCAGAGCCTAGCGGTAAATACGGAACTGTTTATATTACAGACCAAAAAGCATGGGATGATGAACTTGCAGCAATAGAAAAGGTTTTAGATGAAGCCTATGTGAATGATATTCAAACACCGTGGAAGAACTATAAGCAATCTATCATTGGGCATCTTAGGGCTAATGATACTGGCTTGATGAAGCAGAACCTAATGAACTCATTAAGGACTGCATTTAAGGAAGTAAAAGAGTTTGATGCTGGTGTAATACGAAGATCTAAAATGGCTGGAGAAAGCATCTCTGATTTGCCAATGATATTTGATGAAGCCGCTGATTTGTTCCAAGACTTAATAGATGCTGCAAATATAGAAAGGCGTGGGCAAGCCAAGCAGATTCCATTCCTTAGCCCTATGTCTAAGTTTGATGAAGTAAAGGTTCCGTATAAAGAAAGAAGAGAAGCACAGGACTTCTCAAGAGAAATAGAACAGATTAAAAATCAACAGTTTCAAGTAAGTATGCTTCCAGACTCTAATCCAAATAAAGCATTTATGGCTGAAGGTCTTGATGCTAGGCTGGCAGATTTAGAAAGCCGAACTACTACACTGCCACAGTTAAGCGAACTTATGAACAGAGATAAAGAGAGATCATTCTTCAGTTGGCTTGCTCAACGAACAGCAAAAGAATCAGAACGTGTTGGTCTATATGACTCATCTTATGAGTTAAAGTCTATTCTTAAATGGCTTGCAGAAAACAGTTCTAGTTTTGCCCGAACAGCACATAGGACTGTAGCAGCATCTGGCAGGGTAGCAAAGGGTGGCGTACTCGGTGGTCAGTTTGCGCCCAACATAACTTATATGATGATGAACGAATTGAGTGCGCCATTTATTATAACGCAAACAGTCGGTGCTAAATATGCTGGATTAGCAAACATAGATGCTAGTACAGTCGTAGCATACTCTTATGGTGGCTTTTCATCTAAGGCAGCAGACGTTGTTGCTATATCCCCTACTAATGGCAAGGTATATCGTGTAGCAGACGTTGCTAGAATAATATCTGAGAACTCTATCTCACGTGGACAAGCGTCTGCTGAACTAGCATCTAGTGCTGCTGAAACATTTGTTAAGTGGGCAGGTAGGCATAGGAAAGGTGAAGCCTTAGCAAGATATAGACAGGCTATTAAAGAAGGAAAGAACGCAGAGTTCATCATAGAACAAGCACTAAAAGAAGCAAGTGATATTGTTACCGAAGGCTGGGAACTTATCAGAAGAAACTATCTGACCTCAGATATGAATGTTTTTAACCAAGTAGCAAATGCGTCTGATGCTAGACATAGAACTGCCGTGTTTCTTAGAGCAATAGAAGAAGGACGAAGTGAAGCACAGGCTATCAAACTCGCACAAGAAGCCTTGTTTGACTACAACAAACTTACACGGTTTGAGCGAGATGTAGTGAATAGAGCGATATGGTTCTGGACATTTGCCAGAAACGCAATGCTTACTACATTCAGAAATGTAATTGAAAAGCCAGTACAAACTGCTGCGCTTGCAAAGATAAACAGAGGTATGCCAAAACCAGATAACTATGTCCCTAGTGAAGATTACAATGAATCGAGGCCATTCTTAGGTCTTATTAGTGACCCAGAATTAAAGAGAAGATACGCATTATATGGAACAATGCTTCCTCTTGGGAGTGCCTTACAAGAGATTGCTGGCTGGACTAGTATCGTTACACCGATGCTTGATGATAGGAATACAGCAATGGAGGGAGTGTTTAAGACTCTCCAGAAAGGAGCAGTTACTGTCGGCTCAAGATCTACACCGTGGGTCAAAGCAATTATCGGATATGGTTTAGATACAGAACTAAAGTTCAATCAAGTCCGTCCTTTATCAAATTATGTTGATCCTAGAATTATCTATCAGTTGAAACAAAATCCATATATTTGGGATAAATATACTTCCACTGTTTTTCTTAAAGCAAAGAAGCCGAGCAGGGTGAATGAAAACCATACTTCATTTGATGGTTTAGTATATGAAATTGCTGATGAAGATAGCAAAAAAGCACACTATGCTATCATGCAGATGATGCTACAGGTAGGCATACAACGCTCAGCAAGAGACTACGCTCCGATACATCATTCTATTAGAAAGTTTACAGGTGCAGAAGATAGGTCAGAACTGGAGTTGACTAACCTACAAATGGACTCTCGCAGGGGTTGGGTAAACTTTCTCATGCACATGGGTATTGCTAAACCTCAAGCGGCAACTAGCGAAACACCAAGACAACGTGGTATTGAACAATCAATTAGAGAACATCAGGAGATTTCAAGATGATAGAGGTAGTATTAGAAGCATTAACAGGAGAGGCTGGTGGCATGGTCGCTATCTTTATCGCCGCTGCTGCTGGCTATACGATAATGGTAAAGCATATACTGCCATATCAACAACGTACAATAGAAGAGATGCTGGTATCTCATGCTAAAGATCGTGAGGCTTTCGTTAAGGCTATCTCAAAGATAGACGGACGTATGGATGTACTGGAACGTGATGTTGGTACAATCAAACGACAGGTAGGCTCAATGAAGTCAGACCTAAAGAAGAAGAAGTCCGATGCCTAAGAAGCACCATCTTAAAAAGTACGACACAAAGGCTCGGAGGTGGAGCAGAAGTTCAAGCAATAACTGGCTGAAGAAGAATCGTTCATTACATAACTTACGACAAAGACAGAGGGATACCGTGTCTGGCCTCCTTATTAGGAGACAACTAGAAAGACGGCGACCACCAACATTAGTAGAGGCAATCGAACGCTGGGTTCCAATTCTGGAACTACTCGAACCTCAAGGAGTAGACGATGGCAAAGACGAAGGAAGTATCTGAAAAAGCAATAGAGGCTATTCGCAATGGTTCTCTTGAAGAGGCTGCTAAGAATATGGCGATAGCCTTGGTTGAAACTTTTGAGGAACAATCCTATCAATCGTCTACCATGAAAGATCTAATCTCTCTTATGGTTTTGTTACGTGGTTTCCAGCAAGATAGTCAGACAGGCGCAGGTGAGAACGCTGTCGATGACTGGATACTCACGGTTGAAAAGAGAAATAAATGAGCCTCGGCGCGATCTTAAAATCAAGCCAAGACTTTACAGACCGTCTTTGCATTGTAGATAAGAAGAGTTAATCTCGTTAAGTTTGGCTCCGTTAAGACGGATGAACAGCGCAAACTAATTGATATACTAGATAACCATAAGCGTGTTGCGGTCGTTAAGTCACGGCAACTAGGAGCAACAACAACCGTTAGGGCGCATTGTTTCCATGATGTTTATACTAGCCCTAGACCTGTTCGGTCTGCCTGTATCAGTAACAAGAGCCGATCAGCAGAGGCTTTACTGCGTATGGACAGGACGTTCTATAAGAATCTACCTGCTAAGTTAAAGCGTCCAATGGGTGACGATAAGGCTATGGGCTATTCGTTCTCCAGTACAGGTGCAGGTTCGTTAGCGTTCTCGGCTAAGTCAGACTCACAGGATCGTGGTTACACGTTTAGTTCTATACACATGAGCGAGTTTGCGTTCTTTGATCATGCTGCTGAAGTGCTGGCATCGTGGGAAGCGACAGCAGATGAAGGCCGCATCATACTTGAGAGTACGCCAAACCACTACGGTGATGAGCTGCACAACATAGCACTAGACTCTATGTACAACGACTCATGGAAAGTAATCATGATGCCGTGGTTCACATTCCCGTCTTATAGCAAGGAACTTCCGAAAGGTGGGTTCGAGATGGACGAGGTTGAATTAGACCTAATGCAGTACCACTCGCTTACACCAGAGCAAATCTTCTGGCGACGTTCAAAAATTGAGACAATGAAATCTGAATCGCTATTCAGACATGAGTATCCGATAACGATTGAAGAGGCTTACTCGCTATCAGAAGCAAACTTCTTTACAGAAGAAGAGGTAGCGCGTGTAGAGATACAAGAGTGTAAGCCAGAATACAAGCAGACATTCGCACCAATAAACAAGGAGAGCGCATACTGTATTGGGGTGGATACGGCTGGTGGCGTAGGTAAGGATTACTCTGTGGCTATGGGTGTAGAGAAGGGTAGCAATATGCCAGCCGTTTGTATCTCATCTAACACTGTACCTATTAGAAAGTTTGCTGAAGATATAATCAGATTGTCTGAAGAGATGAACGGTGCGTTGGTTTTCTTTGAAGAGAATAACCATGGCCATGCTCTAAAGGAGATCTTCAATTCGCTAGGGTTCAACCGATACCAAGCGTTCCAGACTACGATGCGTAGCAAGATCTCACTGTATGATATGCTGCGTACCTACGTCCATGAGGATCTGATACCTAAACTAGATCGTGCTACGTTTACAGAGATGCGTAACCTAGTACGATCTGAAAAGGGTCTTGCTCCAGAGCATCCACCTAACGGACATGACGATAGGGTCATCGCTTTGATGCTGGCATTAAGAGGATTACGTGATGTTAGAAACCCAGAAAGACATATTGATCCACGGATTAGAGCCTTACAACAGACCAAACGAACGAGCCAAAGGCTGACTAATCCATTATTTAATACTCGGAGATAGCCGTGAAGATAGAAGATATTCGTACAATTATTGCCGCACATGGCACATACTGGGACAGTCGAGCCGCAGAAATGCGAGCGTTCTCTAATGTTTACAAGTCTCAGATGTTTGGAGATAAGACTGGTCGTATGACAGATGAGTTCGTAACTATCGAAACATCAGATGCTTATGGTCTAGTTGAGTCTACTATTGCTAGTCTCTTTCCCAAAGCCCCATCAGTTGTTGTGGGTGCGGATGCTAGGAAGAGAGGCAATCCAGAAGTAGCGCAGTCTGCTATCAATCAGTTTCTCTTTGATAAGGCCACACAGGTAGAGACAGCACTAAGGTACGCTATCATCTTCCCGTGTTCTTTCTTTAAGATAGGCTTACAGGAGCGTGATTCTGTTCTTGATTCTATTGCTATGAAGGCTGTTAAGCCGTGGGACATTCTATTAGATATGGATGCCGAGCAGTGGGACGATCAGCGGTTTGTTGGTCATCGTTACTACCTGCCATTCTCTCAAGCCAAAGAACAGTTTGGTAATAAGAAAGGCTGGAACGCTGGAGTAAAGGCTGACTTCCTAGAGTCTGGTAAGAAGCGTAGATCTACAGAACAATCAGCACCAGAAGAATTGTCGGAGGCTTTACAGTACATCGAGATCTGGGAGATCTACGATCTGCTTGAAGATGAGATGTGTTTCTATAGCCCGAACCTTACGACTTCAGAAGGTATCATAGAGAAGCATAAGATTGTATTCCGCAAAGGAGATGGCTCTCCACTCGCACCTATTGTACCGTTGTACCTAGCGCATGATGTTCATACTCCACTGCGCGGTATGTCTACAGTAGGCCGACAGTATGATTCTTTCTTTGAGATCAACAACTTACGGACTGTATGGGCTAACGGTATACGTCGCGATGTTCGTATGTACGTTGCACGTAAAGGTATACTGGACGAGGAAAGCAAAGCAATCCTAGCAGAGAACAGAGATATGTCTGTCGTAGAATTAGATATTCCACCAGAACAATCTCCCAATACAGCACTGTCACCAATGGGCAAGATCCCCTACTCTTCCGATCATTCGATCTATAAAGCAGAGATTCGGTCAGACCTAGACCGTGGTTCAATCATGGCTCCGTTTACCCGTGGTCAAGCGACTATGGCAAGCGCAACAGAGATCAGTGCTATGGCAGAGTACACTGCATCAGAGATTGGCAAGCAAGCGAAAGGTCGTGATGAGGCTTTGCGTATGGTAGCAGAGACTTACTTGTCGTTACTTGTACATCTTCTCGACACACAACCAAGTGGAGCAGAGAAAGAAGTCGTGGTACTGGATAAGAAACCTACTGTACTTACAGCGGAACAGTTCAATGCTAAGTTTAAGATCGTTGCAGCAGATGGTTCTTCTACTCCAATAAGCGGAGCCATCCAGAAGAAGCAACTAACAGAGTTGGCTCCCATGCTAATTCAGTTGGGCGTTCCACAGCAAGCAGTTCTTGAAGAGATTGTAAACGCATACAACCTGCCAGAGAAGTTTATACTGGATGCTAAAGCGGCTGCATCAGAACAAGAGCAAGCACAAGAACAGGCTGCACAGCAGATGCCAAACCCAGAAGAAAGTGCAGGTGCTATACCTGTAGGTGGTGGTGCAATCGCATCGGCTATCCGTGGTGGCGAATTGCCACAGGGACAATAGATGCCACTCGCTGATTACATTTGCTCACCTTGTAGATTAGTCCAAGAGGAACTGGTCAAGCGACCTATCCCTCAGTATGTGCCATGCGAAAAGTGTGGACAACACGCATACAAGAGGCCACCAGTTATCGCTAGAACAGATCATTCATGGGGTGATAGTAACGGATACTATGACCGTACTCTTAAAACATACGTGAACAATCGACAGGAGCGCGAACGTATCATGGAGGCTAAGGGTTTGGTAGCATCAGAAGATGTTGGTAAATACTTTTTTGAAGACTCAATGGAGAAGTCCGATGCGTATAATGCTAAGTTAGATAAACACGCAGATGAGATGTTTGACGCTTTCAGTAAATGTAAATCTATTAAAGACCAAGAAAGAGCATGGGAAAAGTTAGTCCCTGCTGAGAAAGTATTTAATGGAACTTATGAATCACCAATAGATTAGGAGAAGAGAATGGCACTAACACCAGAAGAAGAACAAATGAAAGCAGAAGGACTACCACCAACAGAAGCGAGTTACCAAGACATTGCCGAAGATATGGTTCCAGAAGCACCAGAGCCACCGTCGGGTACATACAGTACACCTAGACTTAGCGCATTACTAAAGGCTATCAATGCCTGTGGTGCTACAGGTGGTGTGCCTCCGATAGAGATGGAGGTTGTTGAAGTTCGTAAGGCTCCGCTCCCAATGGAGATCTTTGAAGGATACCTAGCCTGTCAAGCGATTGCAGATGCGTTCTTACAAGCAGTTCCAGAAGCCGAACTTCCAGAGATGCCAGATGCCACAGCATTAACAGACGATGCTTCATTGGCTCAAGCCACAAGTGGTATCACTT
>FUWD013025352.1_pt1 | contig 10251 bp, 14 predicted proteins | sample 1063281 | NCBI WGS metagenome assembly FUWD01 (sample SAMEA79048168, study PRJEB19326) | metagenome | biome: marine
ATCAACGATAGCGGCACCTATAGGTACTTGACTCATAACTTCTACACCGCCTGCTATAACTATGTCTTGCGTCTCAGACATGACTGCTTGTGCCGCAAAATGTATAGCTTGTTGAGAGGATCCACATTGTCTGTCTACAGTAGTCCCAGGAACTGATTCTGGTAATGAAGATGCAAGAACAGCATTTCTTGCTACATTTCCTGACTGAGCTCCCGATTGGCTAACACAACCAAAAATAACATCATCTATTAATTCAGGCTTAACTCCAGTTCTTTGTACCAACTCATCTAAGACTAATGCCCCGAGGTCAGTAGGATGCCATTGACTTAATTTTCCGTTCTTTCTTCCACCTGGTGTACGAACTGCACCTACTATATAAGCATTACCCATGTTTACTCCTGTAAGTAAAAAGAGCATCCGCTCATCATGAGTAGATGCTTATTAGAAATTCTATACTAAAAACAAATAAAAGAAGATTGAATAAACCTAGTCTTCTTTATTGATTGCTTCGACGACCTGCTTTTCAATTGCGTTGAGCAGTTTCTTATTTTCTTCTAAGAATTCGATTGATTTAGATTTACCTTGACCAATCTTTTCTCCATTGTAGCTATACCAAGCTCCAGCTTTTTCAATAATGTCTAATTCAACACCCTTATCGATAATTTCACCGAGCCTATTAATGCCTTTATTATAGAGTATTTGGAATTCAGCTTGTTTAAACGGTGGCGAGACTTTATTCTTTACAACCTTAACCCTTGTTTCATTTCCAACAGCTTCATCACCTTCTTTAACAGTCCCTATTCTTCTGATATCCATCCTCACAGATGCGTAGAACTTAAGAGCATTTCCACCAGCCGTGGTTTCTGGACTGCCAAACATTACACCTATTTTGTGTCTTATCTGATTAATAAAAATTATTAAAGTATTTGACCTTTGAACGTTCCCTGTAATTTTTCTAAGGGCTTGGGACATTAATCTTGCTTGTAAACCAACATGATGATCGCCCATTTCACCTTCAATCTCTGCTTTTGGCACCAATGCTGCTACTGAATCTATTACCAATATATCAATACCGCCAGAAGCTACCATTATGTCAGCTACTTCAAGAGCTTGCTCACCAGTGTCAGGTTGTGAAACCAACAATTCATCAACATTAACGCCTAGCTTCTCGGCATAAATAGGATCTAATGCGTGCTCTGCATCTATAAAAGCGGCCGTTCCACCCATTTTTTGACACTGAGCAATCACTTCTAATGTTAATGTCGTCTTACCTGATGATTCAGGCCCATAAATTTCAACAATCCTACCTTTGGGTAGTCCACCTATTCCTAATGCTAAATCAAGACCTAAGGAACCAGTGGGGATAGCTGGAATCTTTTCGTGCCTCTTTTCTCCCATTCGCATTACAGTTCCCGAACCAAACTGCCGCTCTATCTGACCTAAGGCATTATCTAATGATTTTGTTTTATCTACTTCTTTAATATCTGTCACCTTCTTTTGAGCCATAATGCTTCTCCGATTGAATTATTATGGGCATTATACAATATACTGTATAAATAAACAGTACTTTTTTAATTGTCGTTTTTTAATAAGCTAATAGCCTCCTCTAAAGCTTTTGAAACACTTTTAAACCTTACTTCTTCTCTGGATCCATCAAAGACTTCTGTAATACTTAATACAGGTAAATCATTTAATTTCCAAGCTAAGCATACAGTTCCAACAGGTCTTTCTGTGGTTCCTCCTCCTGGGCCAGCAATTCCACTAATCGCAACACCAAGATTTGCTTCGCTCTTTATCAAGGCGCCTTCGACCATTTCTTCTACAACTTCTTGACTGACCGCGCCATGACTGTTGAGAGTATCCTTCGAGACATCAAGAATCTTGTGTTTAGCAATATTAGAATAAGTAATAAAACCACAGCCATACCATGAAGAGCTTCCTGGAATAGATGTTAGTGATTGACCAACCCATCCACCTGTGCAAGATTCGGCAGTGGTAAAGAAATAGTTCTTCTTATTTAGAAGGACTCCTAATTCAGAGCTAAGTGATTCTAATTCCTTTAAATCCAATTTTTAGTTTTGATTTTGAGGGTTTATTAGAACAGATATGAAATCTTTGTCTAGATGAATAGTTACTGCTAAATCTTAAGCTGTTAAAATGTATAACCATGACATTTATTGTTGGAGATGCATGCGTAAAATGCAAATTAACAGACTGCGTGGAAGTATGTCCTGTCGATTGCTTTTATGAAGGCCCAAACATGTTAGTCATCAACCCAGATGAATGTATAGACTGTGCTTTATGTGAGCCTGAATGCCCGCTTGAAGCGATTTACTCTGAAGACGAAGTCCCTGAAGATCAAATACCTTATATAGAGCTCAATGCCGAATTGTGCATGGAGTGGCCAAACATTGTAGAGCAAAAAAATCCTTTACCAGACTCTGATGAATGGAAGGAGGTAAAAGGTAAATTTAAATATATAGAACGTTAATTACTTTTAAGCTTATTAAAGCTAAACATAATTAAAGCTCCTGTTAATAATCCTAGAATTATTGAAATGAAATCTTTAGATAAAACTGGGCTGACTTGGGAGATAGAGTTAGCTTTCCAAATCAGAGGAATACTGAATAGGACTAAACCAAAGAATATAGACAAAAGCTGAATTTCATTTTTTTCATAATATCTTCTAATCACTCTAACGATAGTAAACAATCCCAATAAAGCACCAACCAAGAAATACAAGATTCTAACTACCTCTAAATTGCTTACAGCTTCGATTAAGAAAGGATAACTTCCTAATAATACTAAAATAAAGCTTCCTGAAATCCCTGGAACTACCAGAGCCGAAATAGCTATAAATCCAGAAATAAATATATAAAACCCAGTCACATTATCAAAAGTAGCGGAAGGTGAAAATAATATTACTGAACATAAAGAACCAGAAATTAGCAACCCTATAATTAACTCTTTTCTAGGCTCTTGCTTTAAGGGTTCGATAAATAGCGAACTGAACAATAAAGATGAAAGAAATGATTTAAAAAATATAGGTAAGGTTAACATTAAAAACATTATTAGATTTGACAAGATATAAACTGAAGAGGCCATTCCCAAACCTAGAAAGAGAAGGAAATTACCATCAATAGTGGTCCATACATTTCTGAACTCAAACTTAACTACCTTTTTTATAAGGTTTCGATCTATAGAGCTTATTGCAATAATTAACCTCTTATAAATTCCCAGAATAAGAGCTATTGTTCCTCCTGATATTCCGGGGATTATTTCTGCGGCTCCCATTGCAAAGCCCTTGGCAAAGACTAACAGTCGTTTCTTCGGAGTGGCTATGAGACAACTCCTTTTAATAAGGGTACAAAAAGAACATCTTCTATTTTATTTTCTACAAATTCTTTTTTAGACAAACGAGTTACGAGCTTTAGAACTTGCTTAGATTTATTACCAACAGGAATAATCATTCTTCCTCCTAAAGAAAGCCTTTCTTTTAAATCTAAAGGAACTTCAAGAGGTGCGGCCGCAGACAATATGGCATCAAATCTTAAATCTTTTATTGAACTTCCGTCATCAACAATAAAATCTACGTTAGTTACCTTAAGCCCCTTAAGTGTTTTCTTTGCTTTTTCTTGAAGCGGCTTAATTCTTTCCAAAGAAACAACTTTTTTTGAAAAGAGTGACAAGATATATGATTGATAACCGCAACCGGTTCCTATCTCTAATACTTTTTTTAAAGGCTTCTGAGACATCTTATCGTGTTGAATTAATGCTTCCGTCATCTTGGCAACTATATAAGGCTGAGAAATTGTTTGTTGATATCCTATTGGTAAGGCAAGATCTTCATATGCTCTGGTAGACAAAGCTTCATCCAAAAATAAGTGCCTCGGGGTATCTCTCATGGCCTCCAAGACCCTAACGTCTGATATTCCCTTCTCAGTTAAACGTTCAATTAATCTTTGACGCGTTCTCAGAGAAGTCATGCCTTGTCCCTGCAGTATCTCTTGATCTAATCCCATTTTTCAATCCAAAGTTTTACATCTTTCACATCATCTTCATTACAGAAGTTAGGAAATATCGGTGAAATAGATATTTCTTTATTCACAAGACAAGATATATCCGTATTCTCATCATTTGAAGGGAATTTATCTCTGTGCGTTGTCCAAAACACTTCTTTGCCATCGTCTTTTATTTCTTTTCTAGGAGGGTTTCTCTCTCCCCAGCTCCCTATCTTGGTTACTCTTTTATTTAATGATTTGGAATATTCTACATTTGGAACATTTATATTGAGAACTACAGATGAGTCTAATTCTATAGATTCAAAGTTTTCAATAACTTCTTTGACAACTAAAGCTGCCGTTTGATTATTTGGCTCTAAAGAATCTTCTGACCCTGGTTGATTAAAAGCAGCTGCTGAAATAGCTATAGATGGGTACTTTAAACCTCTTCCTTCAAGTGCAGCTCCTACAGTACCGGAATAGAACAAATCCTCTCCCATATTGGCTCCAAAGTTAATGCCACTTATAACTAGGTCAGGTTTCCAAGGAGAGAGTTGATGAATCCCTAAGTGAACACAGTCTGCAGGTCTTCCATTAATTGATACGAATCCATTATCGCGTCGAATAGCTTTTATAGGTCTATTTGTCGTAATAGAACAACCTGCTCCACTATTGTTTATTTCCGGTGCAACAACAAATAATTCTGCCACCTCCTTTAAATTTTCATACAAAATTTCTAACCCCGGAGAATCATATCCATCATCATTTGAAATCAATATCTTTAGCATGTTTTGAAATTATTTAGTTATTAAGGTGACTGCATGACATGAAACCCCCTCTTCTGAACCTTCAAAACCTAATGAATCTGTTGTAGTTGCCTTACAGCTTATACGGTCTGTGTCTATTCCTAAATCTTCTGACAAATTTTCCCTAATTTGTAAAATATATGGATTGAGCTTAGGCAATTGGCCTATAAAGGTAATGTCAACATTAGATACTATGTACTTATCTTTCTTGAGCTCTTTAACCACTCGCTTCAATAATTCTCTACTAGAAATATCTTTATATTGATCATCTTCTGAAGGGAAAAAGGTTCCTAAATCTCCGTAAGCGGCAGCCCCAAGAAGTGAATCTATAAGGGAATGAATAATAATATCTCCATCTGAATGAGCTTCGATAGAAAGAGTTGAATCTATTTTAATGCCACCAAGAATAACATGGCTTCCTGGGACTAATTTATGAGCATCGTAACCATGGCCTACTCTCATTATTGAATCCTCTTCTGATTATGCAAAATAGTTTCAGCTAACCTTAAATCTTCTTGAAAAGTAATCTTAATGTTGTCAGAAGAGCATTGCATGGTCATTACTTTCTCATCTAAATCATCTAACAGGCTAGCTTCATCAGTGAAATTACTTAAATCCTCTGAATTAGAATTATATGCTTTTTTGAGAGTTTCTTTACTAAATAGTTGAGGGGTTAATGCCCTCCATACATTTTCCCTATTAATTGTTGATTGAATCAAATTATCTTTAGAGAGTTTGAGAGTATCGCTTATAGGTAGTGCTAATATTAAAGCTTGGAATTCATTATTAGAAAAATCTTCAAGCATCTTTGTTAATTCCTTTTTTGTTAAACACGGCCTTACAGGATCATGAATTAGAATATTATCGTATACAAAATTATCTGAAACTAAAAAATCATAGCCTTTCTTTACAGACTCTGCTCTGCACGATCCTCCTTCAACGAAATGTAGTTTAGGATGATCTTGTATCTTCTTATGATATCTATCATCTTTAGATATGGGAATGCATACAGCCTGGCACTCATCTATTTCAATGAATAAATCTAAACAATATTCAATTATCATTTTATTCTGAATGGAGCAATATTGCTTAGGTAACTCAGAATTAAAACGATATCCTGATCCTGCAGAAGGTAATATTGTTACAAATGGATTTATCAAATTTATCTAATTGCTTTGGGGTAACTCTTCTTTGCTATCTTTAAAAACATAAAAAGTCTCGCCTGGTTTGATTAGGCCTAGTTCAGATCTAGCTTCACCTTCTATTGCTTCCCTGCCTGAACTTAATTTATCTCTCTCCTCTTCCAGTAGTTTGTTCTCTAGCAACAATTTTTCTTTTTCAATAGATATCTGAGAAATCTCTTCTTTCATGGAATTTAATTCAGGCCTATTGTAATCACCAAACCAGTAATTAAATTGTGTAATAAAGATAATTGAGATCAGTATTGATGCTAATAGATAAAATTTAATACTACTCTTAAAAATCTCTCTAATACCTTTAATTACCCAAAACATATATCTGAATTCTTTTCTATCATAAGAAGCCTGTTGTATTTGGCTACTCTATCTGATCTCGAGGGTGCCCCAGTCTTTATTTGTCCAACGCCCATTCCAACAGATAAATCAGCTATAAATGTATCTTCAGTTTCTCCAGATCTATGAGAAATTATATTCTTAAAATTATTTTCTTCAGAAAGTTTAATTGCTTGAAAAGTTTCTGATAGTGAACCAATCTGGTTGAGTTTAATTAGAACTGCATTAGCAGAACACTCCTCTATTCCTTTTTTAATTCTAGCGGTATTAGTAACAAACAAGTCATCTCCTACTAATTGCGTTTTCGAACCCAATTCTTTCGTAAGAATTTTCCAACCTTGCCAATCGTCCTCATCTAAACCGTCTTCTATAGAATAAATCGGATATGAATTCCTTAAAGCTTTTAAGTAATCAATCATTTCACTGGAATTAAGGTCTTGTTTTCCTTGTATTCTATAAATTGAGTCACAATAAAACTCAGTAGCTGCTACGTCCAAACATAAGTTAACTTCTTCTCCTGGTTTATATCCAGCTTTTTCGATTGATTCCATAATTAAATCAAGTGCTGACTCGGGTGTTTCCAGATTTGGGGCAAAACCTCCCTCATCTCCTACAGAAGTATTCAAATTCTTCTGCTCTAGAGTTTGTTTAAGTGTATGAAATATTTCTACTCCACACCTTAAGGAATCAGAAAAAGAATCAAATTTAAAAGGGCGAATCATAAACTCTTGGAAATCAATTGGATTATCAGCATGGGCCCCGCCATTTAATATATTCAACATAGGGATAGGCAGCTTTTGTTCAATTTTCCTATCATAAAACTCAGAAGCCTTATTAGTTATGTAATTATGTAAACTAATCTTCATGGATATAGAAGCCGCTTTTGCACAAGCCATAGAAACGGCTAACACAGCATTAGCACCAAAATTTTCTTTTGAGTCAGTACCGTCCGCTTCTAGCATCAATAAATCATTGCCAAATAGATCGAATACATCTTTATCTCTTAGTAGCGGTAAAATGTCATCGTGAATGCTATTTACAGCTTTTAAGACTCCTTTGCCCAGATATCTATCATTATCACTATCTCTTTTTTCAATTGCTTCGTATTTTCCAGTTGAAGCACCTGATGGAACGAAAGCCGCTCCTATACTTTCATCAGATAAAATAACCTCAACCCCTACAGTTGGGTTACCTCTTGAATCTAGTACTTCGTAAGCTTTAATATCTTTAATCTTCATTATTCAATTAAGTGATAATTCAATTAAATGATTTTACTAAATCATCTATCGCTTTTATCTGGACTAAGAATTCTTCAAGTAGATCTATTCTAAGAGCACAAGGTCCGTCACATAGAGCATTATCAGGATCTGGATGAGTTTCAAGAAAAAGACCAGCCAGCCCAAGAGCCATTCCGGATTTAGCAAGGTCTAATGCATTGGAACCTCTTCCATCAGTCTTATCTCCCAAGCCTCCTGGCCTTTGTAAAGAATGTGTAACATCAAAAATTACCGGGTAATTAGATTCTTTCAACTGAACAATACCTAACATATCAACCACTAGATTGTTATAACCGAAAGAACTTCCTCTTTCACAAATCATGATTTGTTTATTGCCAAAATGTTCGCATTTCCTGATTATATTTCTTGTATCATCAGGGGCCATAAATTGCCCTTTTTTTATGTTTAAAGGGATCTTGGTTAAGGCAGCCTCTTTAATTAAGTCAGTTTGTCTACTCAAAAATGCAGGTATTTGAATAATATCAAGCACCTCAGAAGCCATAGATATCTCTTCTACTGTATGTACATCTGAAATTATCGGTACCTTATATTCTTTTTTTAGATTTGAGAGAATACGAAGACCTTCTTCAGCACCAGGTCCTCTATAAGAGTCAACTGAAGACCGATTTGCTTTGTCATAGGAGGCTTTAAATACGTAAGGAATTTCCAGTTTGTTAGTCACTTCAATGCAATGGGTTATAACTTGTTCTATTACTTTATCTGATTCCAGAACATTCAACCCTGCAACTAAAGTAAAAGGATTTGAATTACTTATCTTTAATTTATTTACACTTACTTCAGTCATGACTTACTTATTTAATCTTTTATATTTCTTTGCAGCCCTTATAAAGCCTAAAAAGAGAGGATGACCTTCTCTAGGGTTTGAAGTAAATTCTGGATGAAATTGACATCCAACAAACCATGGATGCTTATTGAGCTCTACAACCTCCACCAAGGTCTTGTCTTTAGATTTTCCTGCTACCTTCATACCTGAAGAGGTTAACACATCAAGGTAGTTATTATTCACTTCATACCTGTGTCTATGCCTTTCTAGAATCTTGGCTTTCTTATAAAGAGATCTAGATAAAGAACCTTTATCTAATAAGCATTCTTGGGCACCGAGTCTCATAGTGCCTCCCAAATCTGAATTTTCATCTCTTTTTTCAATTATTCCTTCTGAGTCCATCCATTCACTGATTAGACCTATAACTGGATGTTTAGTTTCTTTATCAAACTCAGTACTATTAGCTCCTTTTAGCCCAACAACGTTTCTGGCATGCTCAATAACAGCTATTTGTAGACCTAAACAGATTCCTAAATAGGGGATCTTATTAACTCTTGCAAATTTCACTGCAGCTATCATGCCCTCTATGCCTCTTTCACCAAATCCTCCCGGTACTAATACAGCATGTGAACCTTTTAATAAAGATTTTGCATTTCTTGTATTTATTATTTCAGAATCAACATACCTAATATCAATTTTTAGGTTATTCTTTAATCCTCCGTGTCTTAAAGCTTCGTTTAAAGACTTATAAGCATCTGCTAATTCAGTATATTTTCCAACCATAGATACGGTTACTGAATCTTTTGGATTTAAATCTTCGTTGATAACTCGTTTCCAGTCTGCTAAAGAAGCTTTATGGCATTTTAAATTAAGCTTATTAACAACTATTTCATCTACTTTTTGGTTATTTAATTCAACAGGTATTTTATAGATTGAATCAACATCCGGCATTGATATTACTGAGCTCTCTTGTACGTTAGTAAACAAAGCTATCTTTCTTCTTTCTTCTTCAGCCAGAACTCCATCAGATCTACAGATCAATATATCTGGCTGCAATCCATGAGAGAGCATCTCTTTTACAGATCTTTGAGTAGGCTTGGTCTTTGTTTCACCAGCGGATTTCAGAAAAGGAACTAAGGTTAAGTGTAAGAATAAAGTTTGATTAGAGCCTAGCTCTAGTTTCATTTGTCTAATGGCTTCTAAGAAAGGTTGTGATTCAATGTCTCCAACAGTTCCACCAATCTCTACTATGGCTACTTCAGAGTTACCTGCACCTTTTAATATTTTATTTTTATCTCGTCAGTTATGTGAGGGATGACCTGTACAGTTCCACCAAGATAGTCTCCTTTTCTTTCTTTTTTTAGTACCTGTTCATAAACTTGACCGGTAGTAAAATTATTGTCTTTGGTCATCTTTGTTTTCAAAAATCTTTCATAATGACCTAAATCTAAATCTGTTTCCGAACCATCTTCTGTAACGAAAACCTCCCCATGCTGGAAAGGACTCATTGTTCCAGGATCTAAATTAATATAGGGATCAAGCTTAAGAATTGTTACCAAGAGACCTCTGCTTTCTAACACTGCACCAAGAGATGCAGAGGCGATCCCTTTCCCCAGTGAAGAAACAACACCTCCAGTAACGAATATAAAGCGAGTTTGATTTTTTCCCATCTAATATAGCCCTAAAAAGTAATATAAAAAACTTCTATAAGATGGGAGGACAGATTAACAAAAACCTGAACCTTGAACAATAGAATTAATTTATTAGGCAGATAAATCTAGAGGTTTCTCTAGCTCGGCCCAAGAAATATCTCCGTCAGTTGAATGCGATTCAAACTCTAGTACACCTAAC
>FUWD013190961.1_pt1 | contig 10249 bp, 10 predicted proteins | sample 1063281 | NCBI WGS metagenome assembly FUWD01 (sample SAMEA79048168, study PRJEB19326) | metagenome | biome: marine
TCGCTACCTTAGGACCGTAACATTCGCGGCGGTAAGAACCTCACCCGCTGTAAATACTTTGCGACCTGCGCCAGCCATTATTTCTCCTTAGAACGCTAATGCGTTTCCTGCATCTAGTTTACCGAACTGTGTGTCATCTAGAACTAGCAGGGTGAAGTCTAGGGTTGCGAAGCGAAGGACTACTTCATGCGCTCTAGGTTCGATGCTATGTTCAACGCCGATTACCTCGGCATAACGCTCTACCGCTGGCGGGATGCCTGACGGAGTGAACTTTACTTTCACAACGCTACCAATCTCCAAGTCTAGGATTGCGTTAGCGTCATCAGTTGAAAGCTCGTTTAGAACAACCGTCACCGCATCGAAGCGGTATTCGGGCTGTGAATACTTTGAGGCGTAATAATCGGCAAGCTCTTGAGCATCCTCGTTGGTGTTCATTAGCAAGCCAGAGCGCGTTAGGTTCTGGATTCCGTATTCGGTCTGTGAGTCGGCATCTATCGCGATTGCCGTTCCGCCTGTAATCGCCGAGTTGATTTCGATTTCGTTGTATAACTGTTCTGATCCGTAGACGACCTGCGCGGTAGCCCACTTGATGCCTGTGCCGTCATCGGCTAGGACTACACCGCCCGAAGTCGCTGCAACTGTGCGGTCTTGAAAGACAACCGTTCCGTCTTTGCCAATGAAGAATCGCCCTGGCTCGGACTGTTCAACTAACTGAAGGTAAGAAAGCGCGTTGGTTCCTGGCTCGACATAATCAGCACCGAGTATCTGTGAGCCGGTATCAACCTGACGGCTTGCCGAAGGCCATGCAACCGAGGGGTCAGAAAGCACCACGTTCACCCTTGCACCCGATGTCTGAACGGTTTGCGTTCCGCCTGTGAGGGTTTGTGTAGATAGCAGCGTGAAAGCGTCAGAGGAAGCCGCTGAAGCCGTTGCGTCATTTACGGATTGGTAGTCGAGGTTCCAGTCATCTACAACGCCAACGAACGAATAGCGGTTGTTTGAGCTAATGCGAATCTGTCGCTTAGGGATAATCTGACCGTAGTAAGGCGAGGATGCGTAAGTCGGATCAAAGGTGCGGTCATTGTTTGTAAAGACAACGTTCGCAAGCCCTGGGTCGAAGGTGTCGGTTTCTCTATTCTTCCCTCGCGAAATTGAAACAGAGCGCACCTTGTCGGTGACATCGAAGAACAACGTTCCACCTAGAACCCAGTTCGGGTCATCGAGCTTACCCGCGACAGGATCGTCAAGGGTTAGGTAAGGGCCTGAGCCGGTTTCCGAAAGGTCAAATCCGATTTCAACTAGGGTCTGCGGAATTGGCATTAGACCATAGTCCTTCCGCCAACTAGGGTTCCGCCACCGATGACATACTTGTTTACCGCAGTAGCAATAGTCTTTCCGACTTCCTTCGTGGATTGGGTTTGGTCAGTCTTGACATTTACATTTATTACGGTCTTAGGCTCGACAACTGTTTTCTTTACAGCCGGCTTAGGAATCTCAGCGATTACCGTTCCGCCCTGCGCTGCGATACCTGCTAGGCGTTGCTTCTCGTCAATGAGCTTCTGAAGCTTGTTTATGTCGTTCTGAAGCGCACCCTTGAGCTTACCTAGCTCGGCAATCTTTTCCTTGAACTCGGCTTCGATTTCGTTTAGCGATTCCTTGAAGTCATCGGCAGCAGCGGTAAGCGCTTCGGTGTAAGCCGTCATTGCTTCGGCTAGAGTCTTGTCGCGAGTTTCACCTGCGGCAAGCATGGCCTCATCGAACTGAGCAAGAACTAGCGCCTGTTGCTCGGCGTAAGCGGCAGCCTGAGCGGTTAGCGAGGTCTGCTGTTCTGCAAGGGTTTGTGCGTAAAGGTCTTTGAGTCCCTGAGTTGCTAGACCTGCACCGTCATAAATAGTCTGTGCCAGGGTGTCCATGCCGGATTCGCTAGTTGTTTCTAGCTGTCCGTAAAGGCTTTGCAGTTCCTTCTGGGTTTCAGGGGTCGCGGCTAGAACTGCTGCGGCTAGTTCGTTACCTGCCTCTAGTCCTGCACCGACAACTTGCTCGATGAAGGTTTGTGAGAATCCTGCGGAGCTTAGCTGTGCCGATTGTTGGATCAGTCTTTGTGAGGCTTGTAGTCTTTCGCGAAGTGAGGTCACTAGGTTGTCTACCGACTTGCCAACCTCATCAGTTGCGAACATCTGCGCGACATTTGTGCTTACTGCCGAACGGAACGCATCGGTGAGGCGAGCCATGCTTTGAGCAACGATGTCGGCAAGCTTCTTAGCTGTGTCAGCGTTTATGCGAGCGATTGCATCGGCATTAGCCTTTGTAGCGTCTGCCAGTCCCTTGACGCGAGCCTTGTCTGCTGCTGCGGTTGCCTCTTTGTAGGCTTCGTTAGCAGACTTGACAGACTTGGTGTAAGACTCTTTCGCAGAAGCAACGGCCTTGTTGTAAGCCTTTGTAGCGCTTGCAATAGCCTTCTGGGTGTCCTTGATAATGTCGGCAACTTGTTCGGACTGTGTAGGGCCAGTAGAACCGCCACCTGTTGGGGTCGGAGTTGGAGCAACCGGTGGTGGTGGCGCAAGTTCGGGGTGCATTGCGTAGTAAAGCTCGCGGTTTGCGTTTGCAATTTTCTGTCCCATTGCAGCGGCGGTATCGCCAGTCTTGTTTAGCTCTGATCGCACTCCATTCAGCTTGATGCTGTTGAAGCGGTTAGCCTCACCTGCGGAAGTCGAGAAGCCTGACTTTGTTTCTACGAGTTTGCCATTTAGTTCTTGAAGCTTTTTCTTGTAAGTTTCAACGCCAATACCACCCTGCTTGATCTTCTCAATCATTTGAATCTGCTCTTGGCGCAGCTTCATCGTGTTATTGGTTAGCTTTTGAACAGCCTTTTCAGATTCGGTAACCTTCTTGCTAAACGCTTGAACGGCAACCACAGCCAGCCCTAGTGTCACAATGAGCAAACCGATAGGGTTAGCGGCTACTGCAACATTCCATAGAAGCTGTGCGCCAGTAACTAGTTTCGTAACAACATTCAGAACCTTGAGGGTTGTGATAACCCCAAGAATTGTCGCTCCAAGCTCAAAGATAGCCTTTGAGTTACGCATCACATAGTCAATAAACTCGAAAACTCGCTCAAAGGCAGTCGAGAACGCAGCCGCCATGTCTTTGATTGCTTGCTCGCCCTGTGGTGACTTTAGGAACGCACCTAGCTCTTGAAGCTTAGGTAGTAGGTTCGCAGAGAACTCATGGAATAAATCCTCAACGACAGGCAAGAACGCGCTACCGATTTCAGCTTGTAGATCGGTGATGCTGGCTTTGAGAATACGCTGTGAGTTAGCCAGACCGTCTGATGTGTTCGCGAAGTCCCCTGCGGTCTTAGCTGTGGACTCCATGAGCAAGCCGTAGCGAGCCTGAACCTTTTGGGTTTCGGTCATGCTTTCGCCGACCTTGATAATGCCAGCGCGAAGCGCGTAAGCCTTTACCTCAGATTCGAGCAGGTTGATACCAAAGCGCTTTAGCGGTTCTGCCTCGCCAGCTAGACCAGACTGGAACACTTGCAGAGCCTCGGCAACATCTATGTTGAATACCGAAGCGAAGTCAGTAGCTCGCTGTGAGATGTCTTTGATGAATCCAGACATGTCACCGCCATCGCCAACGACTCGCGCAGCGAAGGCAGAGAAGCGAACCGCAGCCTGGTTGAACTCATTACGAGCAACACCTAGTGAAGTTGCAGATGTTTCACCGATTGCCAAAATCGCTTCGGCAGCGTCACCATAAGCAACCCGAACAGCGTTAGTAGATTCTTGTAGATCTGATGCCGCATCTACTGACTTCTTAGCGAAGAATCCTATGGCGGTAGTCGCACCGGCAACTGCGGTAGCGGCAACCGAGAAGGCTCTGTCAATGTTTTGGCTGATTGAACCGAGTTGCTTCTGCGCCTGTTTGATCCCAGTATCATCAAATACAGATTTGAGGACTACTCTTACATTTCCGGCCATTAGTTGCCTCTATTCGCTATGCGGTAATACTTCTCGATTACCTTGTCAATTTCTCTAACGACTGCATCAAGCTGAGTTTCAAGCGCGGGCCAACCATAGCGTGATGCTTTCTTGCCCAGATTACTGATCATCTTTTGCCCTTGACCGTTCAAGCGGTGTCTACGCTTTACGATGTCACCGTTGCGAAGTCTGATTGTGTATTCACGCGAAACAGGTCGAGATTTGTTTACGCGACCTGCCATGTCAGCCATAGAAGCTGCTGGCGAGTTTAGCTGAATTGCAACTAAAGAAGTTGTAAGGCTGCGCCCTGATGCCTTTATGCGGTTCAAAATAGAAGTTGATTGAGGCTTCTTGTCACCTAGCCAACGCAAACGACCATTACCCTTTGCCATTCCTGACATTGGCGGTTGCGCTGGAATGTTCTGTTGGATTTGATTTTGAACTGGTTTTGCGATAGCGCGAATCTCTGATCGCATTTCTTTGAGCAGGTTGCCTTCAAGATTGCGTAGGGTTCGGTTCATGTTGCGAATGTCAGTCGCGTTTAGTTCTGCTATTGCTTTCACCCGAACTCCTTTCCAATAAGTCTACCAAAGGGAAAACCCCTACCGATTGGCAGGGGTTATCCTGAGTGTTTCCAAATCAGATACCGACCTAGTGTCCAGAGCATCCTGTCCGATTCCTGCATTAGCAAGTGTGGTGCGATACCTGTTTCGGCAGCTAGGCTGGCGATAAACCAATGTGCTGACTTATCGCCTAGCCCAACTATTTTGGGTCGTTGGCTGACGCTCCCACGCTCTCAACAGTTTCTAGCCAACCATCGAAGTCGAGGGCTGTCTTCTTCTGTCGCGCTAGTGATGCGTGAGCAAGGAATAGCAGGTGGGTGAGCTTCATTTCCTTTTCTAGCTTCGCGATGGAGATGTCATACTTCTCCTCGAACCGAACTAGATCAACAGCCGAAGCCGTCACGTCTTGCTTTGTTCCGTCAGTCATTTCAACTGAAAGGTTGATTCTCATTTGTAGGTTTCCTTTTTAGTTAGATTACGCGGTTGCGCGGGTTACTGCACCGGTGATAGGCCAAGTAACGTTCGCAACAGCCAGGTCACCAACGGCCCCAGAAATCGGAGTGAGGTTGTTGATGTTAGCAACGAAAGTGTAGCTTGGGTTTGAGGTTCCTGCGGTTCCGCCGTTAGGCTTTACCACTACGGTTGCAGCCGAACCGAACAGAGTCCAAAGGGATCCGTCAATCGCAGCAGCGGCGTAGTCCTGGTGGAACGATACAGTGAAGGTTCCAGACTTTAGACCGGTAGTAGATGTTCTCCAAGAAGAACCAAATGCGGTGGTTTCTACCTCATCAGCAGATACGCTGATTTCCACCTGGTTGATGTTCGCCGAGTAGTCGGTTCCGCCAATGGTGGTAACGACATCGGTGAGAACTAGCTTTGCCATGTTTTCTCCTAGTTAGCTTGCAAGCACTCTGACAGCGAACTCCGCTGCCAGATAGGTTGTATCGTTTACGATCACAGAACCGTAACTCGACATTTCGGTCACCACGCAGTCATACGCGTATCCGCCTAGTGTCCTATTCGATTCTATCGCACTCCGTATAGACGAAGCAGAATCGCTTGAACAGTAGGCATCTAGATTGCGTTGAGCCGAGCGCTCATCTACGCGACCAACTAGCACCTGAACGGCAAAGGTGTATTCGCTCATGCCGTTCCGGAAATCTTGGTGATACTCAACCCTGACCAACTGCACGATTGCGATTGGTGGGTTTGGGTTGTCAGGGATGTCTACCGAAGTGCGTAGACCGCTGATTGTGCCGAGGTTATTGCAGAGCGCAGTTCTTAGCTGTTGAATGTCAGCCATTACGCCATCCGAATCTTGCGGAAGCTATCTACCAACTGCGCGACATCTGGGTCGAGGCGTGTGCCTACGCGCATAGTTCCTAGCTCGCCCGAAATAATACCGAGCGGTGAGTCTAGGCGCTTGAAGATACGCGATGCCTGGATAACAGTTGCCTGTGTGATTGCGATGGGGACAGCGGCATAACCGAATACGCCTGTTACCTTTACGCTCGCCTCGCCATGTAGAAGCTGGAAGGTGTAGTCACCGATTGCTCTGATGCGAGTGTAGGGCGATGGCTGTGAGTCGGCTAGTCCGTTTAGTGGCTCTAGCTGGTAATCCTCGCTAGTCCATTGAATGTCGTAGCTTGATTGAGTCTCATCGCTGTTTGTGTAAAGGCTTGTTAGCGAAACTAGATCGTCAATCTCGGTGAGGTAGGAATCTGTTGGCGCGTAATAGCGAGTGACTGCGGTTCCGGTTGAGTAGAAGACGCGGTTGCAGTAAGAGTCAATGGCGCGAGAAGCCGACTCGGTTGCCATCTCTAGCAATCCGTCATCTACGGAATCCGTAATTCTTAATGCACTTTTAACTTGTGCAAGTGTCGCATAGGAATTGGTTAGTGCCATGTTTCTATTCTATCGTTAGAGAAGTTTCTGCTTCCAGGTTGCAGGTGTGCGCTCGTTCTCGATTTCGATTGGTAGGTGATACTCGAAGTCTTTTGGCCCTCGCGTTGCTATGTATTGAACTAGCTCGGTTAGCCCTGCGGTTAGGGTTGTGCCTGTTTGATAACCCAGAAGCTTGCGAGCCTTGTCGGATGAGCAGAGTGCAATCTTCACTTCTTGCGGTCTGCCAGTCATGTAAAGCGGATCAAGTTCGAACCCGATGATTTCGGCGAGGTCAATCGCTAAGTCGTTGATAGTTATTGGTTCCTCGTCTGGCCCTACATTTATTACCTGCCCTACCGCCTTCGGTGAATTGCAAGCGGTGAACAGCGGGTCTACGACATCTTGCACGAAGCTGAAGCAACGCTCTTGCGTTCCGTCACCGTAGATAACCGGTTGAAGTCCCCTCAGCATCCTGTTAGCCATAATTGAGGCAACATTCCGGTAAGGGTCATCGTATTTCTGGCGAGCGCCGATGATGTTGTGCGGAACCAAGATAACCCACTCAATCCCCTGGGTATCGCAGATGTTCTTTACTAGGTTCTCGCTGGCTACCTTTGCGATGCCGTAAGGGTCTTGTGGCTTGGTTTCCATGTCCTCGGTGAATAGCTTGCCGTTGTGATCGCCGTAGCGAGCCATTGAGGATAAGTAAACAAACTTCTTTACCTTCGCGTTGGTTGCAGCGACTAGGCAGTTTGTAGTGGCTTGTGCGGTGTTTGCGACAACGAGGCTAGGGCTGAATACCGATAGCCCTTCGTAAGCGGTGCAAGCGGCGTGAACGAATAGGTCTGCGCCCTGAGTGACCTGCTCTACTTCGTGAAGGTTAGAAACTAAATCGAGTTCGTGAAACTCTACGCCTTCGGGGATGTTGTCGTAATAACCACCGAGCAGGTTGTCAATGCCGATTACGCGATAGCCCTCGGCTAGAAACTTGTCTGCCAGATGTGAGCCTAGAAACCCTGCCACGCCTGTAACGATTACAGTTGCCAATAGTTATCCCTTCGCCTGTCTAGTGACCAATGCCATAGACCATCATGCTTGTTCTGAAAGTAGTCCTGATTGCTTCCGTAGGTGCGCTGATTCTGTCGCGCTAGGTTGTGATCGCTAGTGATAGTCGAGCTGTTGTCGTGGTGAACTGGGACATCAGCGTAAACAATCCCAATACCATCTAGCGATGCTCGCTTGGTGTAGTCGCTGTCCTCAAAGTAAATCGGAAACAGGTTCTCGTCAAACAGCCCAATGGTTTTGACTACTTGCTCACCGATTGCGAAAGTCTGCCAATGCGGAAACGAATTGCAAAGCGTTATGTTGTCCGGCTGTGCCTTAGCTAAGTTAGCTAGTGCGCCAGGCTTGTATACGGTATCTGCCGAGCTAAAGAACCAAACCTTCTCAAACGGCAATAGCTTGATGCCTAGATTCCAGCTACCTGCAACGCCCTGATTGGTTGGCATTTTCAGAACTCTTACTTCTTCCACGAAGTCAGGGACATCAAGGCACTCTAGCTGATCACCGTTGTCAATAATCAGTAGTAGCTCGATTGGGTAGTCAATGCTGTCTACCATCCGCTGCAACAGGTCGTAGCGGTTTAGAACTGGGACTATTAGCTTCACAGGTTAGCCGCGAGAAATGGCTTCCAGTAACGCGCATAGACGGCTTCAACATCGAATCCCTTAGCAAACTCAATGCTTGCCGTAGAAACGCCTCTATCTGCCTTGTAAGCCTGTTCAAGTGCCTTTACGATGCTAGGCACTAGCGGAATCTGGAAGAAGCTAGACTGCGCCTCATCCCAGAACGGCTGGCCCTCAACCAACCAAGAATCATCGCCGAGAATGTCAGGGGTCGCAGCCCAGTTAGAACCGATAACCCTAGTGCCACAGGCTTGCGCTTCGATTGCAGGAACTCCAAAGCCCTCACCGTAAGAAGTGTGCAACAGAACATCCATCGCGGAGTAAAGCCCTGCCATCTCCTCGGTTGAGTAGCCATAGCGGAGCTTGTGTGGATCAGGGAACAGAACTGCGTCTTCTGGTAGCCCAACTGCCTTCATTAGCGTTGCTAGGTGGAATCCGCCGAATACCCTGCTTGGCTCGGTGTGAATGTATAGATAAGAGTTTGGGTGTGTCTGACGGAAGATTGCGAAAGCCAAAAGGTTCTCGGCGAAAGCCTTGCGGTGGATTGAGCCGTTTGCCTTGTTAGCGGCTACCATGCCGACAACGAAGTCATCTTTGCCAACACCCATGTATTCCTTGAGGCTGTAACCGTCAATGTTGTCGGTTGGCTTGTAGGTCGAAGTGTCTACCGCGTGAGGGATGTAGGTGCTGTCAATGTCTAGGGATTCAAATTGCTTCTGCCCAAATGGTGACATAGCGATTGTCTTTACATTCTCGCGCCTACCCCATGCCAGAACCTTCGGTGGGATTGAGATGTGATCTACCGGAGTCCACGACCAAAATTTCAGGTCATCAAGCTTTGGGACATCAAGGTAAACCCAAGCGTCATAGAGCGTCAGGATTGCGTTAGGCATTTCCCTACCAGCTAGAAAGTGCTTGTGATGGGTTTCTAGGACATCGCCAGAGTAAAGCGTGTAGCCTCGCGGATAGTGAGGGATGTTGCCATAAGGCGTTTCGATTGTTGAGATGTTGCCCTCTAGCCCAAAGTTAGATAGGGCTGCTACATCGTAGCCATCGCGCTTCAAGCGTTCGGCTATTAGTTGTGTTTGCACTCCGTAGCCAGTCGGTGCGCCTGGTGAATTGCTTGCGATAGAAATTGCGCCGTAGGTTGTCATGGTGAAAGCCTAGCAAATAAAAGAAACCCCCCAGCGCAACCTACAACGCTGAGGGGTTTCGGTTTAGCTCAGGGGATTAGCTAGCTGCACCCTTGAAAGCTGATACATGAGCCTGGTGTGTCAAGTTACCGTCAAGACGGATCAAGAAGCGCCAGGTGGTCAGATCGGTGTTGAACGCGTAGTCGGTTGAAGAAGCAACCTGGACGCCACCAGCAAGGCGAACCTTGTAGGACTCTAGGTCACCGAATAGAACAGACTTTGCGCCAGTCGCTACGGCTGCAACATGTGGGTTCTCCACAACGCGGAAGCCAGCGAAGGTGTCAGGGTAGCCAACGCCTACCTGGTAGAGGTAGTTGCCAGCGGTGTCCTTTAGCTTACGCATTGCACCGATGGTCTGTCCGTTAGCCATGAAGCCAGCGGAAGGCAAGCGGCGAACTGCACCATTGACCGAGTAAGCAAGGTCAATCAGGTTGTCAGCGGTGAACGCACCTGCAACACCAGTCGAGCCGGTTACACCGGTTCCTGCTGCGGTTGCGATACCTAGAGGCTGGACAGTTCCGGTTCCGGTGGTTAGAGCAGCGTTTACTGCGTAACCGATTGCCTTACCAGCCTGGCGAGCAAGGTGAGCAGCTAGGTCGAAGCCTGCGTCTGTTACTAGCTCGTTTGCAGCCTGGATTAGGAAGCCATACTTGTAAGCGCCAAGAGTGATGCTTGAGTAGGTAGGCTCCGAAGCCGAGATTGCAGATCCAGCAGCGGTTAGAGCTGCGGTGCTGTAAGCGGTTAGAGTTGGGATGGTTAGGTCTTCGCCAGAAGTGGTCGAGATAACCTCAGAGGTCTCTAGCATTGGGCCAGCTAGGCGCGCAACGTCGAAGACCTCAGCGTAAAAGGACTTTCCAACGGTGTTGTCGGAAGACACAAGCGCAGAACGCTTTGCGAACTCGTATGAACGAGCCTCGCCGTTTGCTAGTGAGCGGAAGATGTCG
>FUWD013023858.1_pt1 | contig 10247 bp, 9 predicted proteins | sample 1063281 | NCBI WGS metagenome assembly FUWD01 (sample SAMEA79048168, study PRJEB19326) | metagenome | biome: marine
TCGATGCGAAGAACGGGGAGAGGTTTGCCGAAAGCAGCCGGTTGATCCCGTCGATGGCGGCGTCAAGCTGCGCGGGCTTCGGCGGCAGGCCGGTGAAGAAGCGTTCGGTCAGCCGGACCGATCCGATGTCGATGCTCACCGACCGCTCGACCTTCGAGGTGGTGCCCATGATGATCTCGGTGCTGCCGCCCCCGATGTCGATGACCGAGAATGGCTCTTGCACGCCCTTGATGCCTGCCACGGCGCCGAAGAAGGTGAGTTCCGCCTCTTCAATGCCACTGATGCAGCGCAGCCCGATCCCGGTGGCGCGGAGTACTTCGCCGATCACCTCGTCGCGGTTCGACGCGTCGCGCAGTGCGCTGGTGCCGGCGGCGAGGATCGTCTCCACGCCGAGGGTGCGGCAGAGCGCCGCATACTCCGTCATGCAGGCGACAAGGCGGCCTATGGCCTCACGGCAGACCACCCGTCCCTCGTCGACCTTCTGGCCGAGGCGGACGATCGTCTGGCGGTGTTCGACAGTCAGGATCCGTCCCGTCGCAGGGTCGAGGTCGGCGACGAGGAGCAGGGCGGTGTTGGTGCCCACATCGATGCATGCGGTTCTCTGCATGGCGGGGATGTTCAGTGTTTCGGTTCGACCAGGCAGGAGAGCCACTCCTCTTCGTAGATGGTCTTCGTGGCGACGTAACCCAGGCGCTTGACCAGCTTCTTCAGCCAGGGCTCGTCGTAGACCAGCACGCCCGAGAGCAGCACGCCGGCCTTCGGCGCATGTTTCCGGATCACCGGCAGGATGCGGTCGAGGACGTTCTTGTTGATGTTGGCCAGGATGAAGTCGTAGCCCTCCCCGAGGTTTGCGACCAGCTCTTCCTCGGCGTCGAGCAGTTCGACGCGGATGTCGGGTACATGGTTCTCCCGGACGTTTTCGAGGGCGTTTTCCGCCGCCCAGGCATTGTTGTCAAAGGCGAGGATGGGGTTGCGGTTGCCGAGCTTGCGGGCGGCGATGGCCAGCACGGCGGTGCCGGTGCCGATGTCCATGATCTTCCGGTCGGCGAGGTCGATCTCCTCCATCTGCCGCAGCATGAGGCGTGTGGTGGCGTGGTAGCCGGTGCCGAAGGACATCTTCGGGTTGATCTCGATGACGATCTGGCCCGGTTTCGCTTCGTACCCTTTCTGGTGCTGGACGATCAGGAAACGGTCGGAGACCTCGACCGGCTTCAGGTGCGCTTCCCATTCCGCATTCCAGTTCCGGTCCGCCATGAAGAGCACGGTATAGTGCGGTACCGAGCCGAACCTCTCCTGCAGCAACTGCCTGATCGACTGCTCCCTGTCATTGTCCCAGTCGCTTTCCGGAAGGTAGGCGAGCAGTTTCCGGTCTTCTTCGAGGAAGTACTCGATGCCTTCCTGCGAGAGCAGGGCGATGTAGATCTCAAACAGCTCGCTGTCGATCTCGAAGGCCAGTTCGATGTGGTTGCGGGTTTTCGGCGGTTGCATGGGTGCGTGGGCGCTTGGGTGTTGTCGGATTGACGGTTTCTGCCGTTGAAGATACGAATTTAACGGTCCGGAGCGATGATTGCGCCTGCTCACTCGACCGTGACTACCCTGGTGCCGAAAGCGAAGCTGCGGTCGTACCAGGGCTGGGCGAGCGAGCTCACGGTGACTCCCGCTTTCGAGGAGGAGTGGGCGAAGCGGCCCTCCCCGAGGAACACGCCGACGTGGTCCACGACCTCGCCGCCAGAGCTGAAGAAGAGCAGGTCGCCGCGACGTAGCTCCGGTCGGCCGACGATGGTGCCGAGCAGTGCAAGCTCTCCCGACGTCCTCGGCAGCGCCAGCCCGAAGGAGAGGCTGTAGAGGTACCGGACGAAGCCGGAGCAGTCGAAGCCGTCCGGGATGGTGCCGCCGTAGCTGTATTTCGTGCCTTTGGCGGCCTCGATCCAGCCCAGCATCCGGCGGTATTCTGCGGCGGTCACGCGCACCGGGATCCGGCAGGTCGCAAGCCCTTCGGCGCGGCTGCAGGAGATATCCGTTTTTCTCTTTTTTAAACTATATTTGCTCACCATGCGTCCGGCGCGGCTGCCAGCGGTGCTTCCGCAGGCGCCGAGAGACAGCGCCAGTGCCGACAGCAGCAGGAACAGGACGGTTCTCCGCGCACGGCTCGGTGCCGGCAGCAGGAGGGCTCGGGCGGATTTGTTCATGGGGGTGGACCGGGGTACTGGGTTCACGAAACTCTCCGACAAGTCAGTATACACAATCCGGAACTCAGGGTAAACGACGCGAAACCAATTCACTCGAGAGAAGTTATGGCAGTCATGAAATTCGGCGGCACCTCCGTGGGCACGGCAGGCGCCATGCACCAGGCCATCGCCATTGTCGCCGGAAAGCGCAGGACGGGTGTGCCGCTCGTCGTGCTCAGCGCATGCAGCGGCATCACCAACAAGCTGGTCCAGATCGCCGATGCCGCCGGAGCCGGACGGCTCGACGAGGCGCTCTCCATGGTTGCCGGGGTGCGCTGCCACCACGTCGACCTGGTTGGCGAAATGATTCGTGGCGAGGCGCTCCGCGCCGAACTCGCCGAAAAAATCGACAGCTATGTCTCCCGGCTCGAGATGCTTGCCAGGGGGATCGAGATCGTTGGTGAGCTGACCGAGCGTTCGAAGGACAGCATCTGCTCCTTCGGCGAACTGCTCTCGACCACCGTCTTCGCTGCGGCCATGAACGAGCAGGGGCACCAGTGCCGCTGGATCGATGTCCGCGAGGTGATGGTCACCGACGACAACTTCGGCTTCGCCCGCCCGATCGACGACGTGTGCCAGGCGAAGGTCGCCGAACTTGTCAGGCCCGTGCTTGATGCCGGGACGATCGTGGTGACCCAGGGCTATATCGGGTTTACCGCAGCAGGCAAGACCACGACCCTGGGCCGCGGGGGATCGGACCTCTCCGCCGCGCTGCTCGGCGCCTGGCTGCACGAAGACTCGATCGAGATCTGGACCGATGTCGATGGCGTGATGACCTGCGATCCGCGCCTCGTGCCGGACGCCAGGAGCATCCGCATCATGACCTTCTCCGAGGCGGCCGAACTGGCCTATCTCGGCGCCAAGGTGCTGCATCCCGACACCATCGCGCCGGCGGTCAGGAAGAACATCCCGGTCTATGTCCTCAATACCTGGCATCCCGATTCGAAAGGGACCCTGATCACCGACGACCCGGCGCTGCTCTCGGGCATGAGCTACGAAGGGCTCGTCAAGTCGATCGCCGTCAAGAAGGGGCAGGCGATCGTCAACGTCCGCTCCAACCGCATGTTCGGCCGCCACGGTTTCATGAACGAGCTGTTCGGCGTGTTCGAACGCTTCGGCGTTTCGGTCGAGATGATTTCGACCAGCGAGGTCTCGGTCTCGATGACTGTCGACGATGCCGGCGTGAGCGAGCCGCTCGTCCAGGCGCTCTCGGCGCTCGGCGACGTGGACATCGAGCACAAGGTGGCCACCGTCAGCGTTGTCGGCGACAACCTGCGCCTGTCGAAAGGCGTTGCCGGAAGGATCTTCGGCTCCCTCCGCAACGTCAACCTTCGGATGATATCGCAGGGCGCGTCGGAGATCAATGTCGGCGTGGTCGTCCAGGAGCACGACGTCCCGGCTGCGGTCATGGCGCTGCATTGCGAATTTTTCTCGGGCGAGCAGTGCGGCATTTTCGAGAAGCCGGCAGGCAGCTGACGGGTGTCAAAGATATTTACACGACCAGAAAACAACGAAGAAGATGGATTACAAGAAAGCTGGAGTCGACATCAGCGCGGGCGAAGAGTTCGTGCGCCTCATCAAGCCGCAGGTCCGCCAGACCTTCACGACGCAGGTGATGACCGATATCGGCGCCTTCGGCGGGTTTTTCCAGCCCGATTTCAGGAACATGACGGAACCGGTGCTGGTCAGCAGCATCGATGGCGTCGGCACCAAGCTGAAGATTGCCATCGAACTCGGCAGGTACGATACGGTGGGTTCCTGCCTGGTGAACCATTGCGTCAATGATATCCTCGTCTGTGGCGCCCGCCCGCTTTTCTTCCTTGATTACTACGCCTGCGGCAGGCTGAAGCCGGAGGTGGCAGCATCGGTCGTGACCGGCATGGTCGCGGCGTGCCGTGAGAACGGTTGCGCCCTGATCGGCGGCGAAACCGCCGAGATGCCCGGTATCTACGAAGCCGAGGATTTTGACCTCGCCGGCACCATCGTCGGCATGGTCGACAAGCCGAACATCGTCAACGGCTCGAAGATCGCCGAGGGCGACGTCATGATCGGCCTTCCCTCGACCGGCCTGCACACCAACGGCTACTCCCTTGCCCGCAAGGTGCTCGAGGGGCGCATGCACGAGAAGGTCGCCGGCCTGGACGGCTCCATCGGCCAGGAGTTGCTGAAGGTGCACCGCTCCTACCTGCCGGTCGTCGAGCCGCTTATCGGCACCGATGAGCTCAAGGGGATGTCGCACATCACCGGCGGCGGCCTCATGGGCAACACCATGCGCATCGTCCCGGATGGGCTCACCCTGTCGGTGGACTGGACGGCATGGCCGGAACCGCTCATCTTCGACCTGATCCGCAAGGGGGGCGACGTGCCCGAAGAGGACATGCGCCGCACGTTCAACCTCGGCCTCGGCCTGGTGATGATCGTGGCAAAGGAGCGGGTCGAGCACATGATGTCCTACTTGAAGTCACGTCAGGAAAATGCCTACATTATAGGATCGGTCGCCAGGGCGTAAGCCCTGCGCCGGCGGCAATCCTGTCGACAAACTCCAACAGGCCCAGTATGTTCACCTTGTTGTCCATCATCCTCGCCTCTTACCTCGTCGGCTCGATCCCGACCAGCATCATTGCCGGCCGGCTGCTCAAGGGCATCGACGTCAGGCAGTTCGGTAGCGGCAACGCCGGAGGCACCAACGCATTCCGCGTGCTCGGCTGGAAGGCCGGCCTGGCGGTCACGCTCATCGACATCCTCAAGGGGACGATCGCCTCGGTCTATGTCGTCGCCTGGTTCAAGGCCCATCCCCTCGGCGCCTTTCCGGATATGAACGAGGTCGCCGTCAGCCTGGTTGCCGGCATGGCTGCCGTCATCGGCCACGTCTTCACGGTCTTCGCCGGTTTCAAGGGAGGCAAGGGGGTCAGCACCGCCGCAGGCATGCTGATCGGCCTGGCGCCGGTGAGCATGCTCATGGTGATCGGCATTTTCCTGCTCTCGGTGTCGCTCTCGCGCTATGTATCGCTCGGTTCGATCCTGGCCGCCCTCGCCTTCCCGCTGATCATCGCCATCCGCAAGTACCTTTTCGACCTCGGCAGCGGCCTGGACTACTACGTGCGGCTCTTCGGCTCCCGCTGGTTCGTGCACGACAGCCTCGACTACCACCTGCTGATTTTCGGGGTTATCGTGGCCGCCGCCATCATCTGGACCCACCGGGCAAATATCGGACGCCTCCTTTCCGGAACCGAAAACCGCGTGACCTTCGGGAAACGCTCCTGATTCCGGGTACCTGAAGATGAAGATCGCCGTGCTCGGGGCCGGCAGCTGGGGAACCACGCTCGCCGTACTGCTTGCCAACAAGGGCCACGAGGTGGCGCTGTGGGCGCACCGTTCCGAATTCGCCAGGGCCCTCGAGGCCGAGCGCGAGAACCGGCGCTACCTCAAGGGCATCCTGTTCCCGCCGTCACTGCACGCCGTCGCCGACCTCCATGACGCGGTGCGTGACGCCGCCATGATCGTCATGGCCGTCCCCTCGCAATCGCTGCGCCAGGCCGCATCGGCACTCAGTGAGGTGCCCATGGACGACAAGGTCGTGGTCAATGTCTCCAAGGGGATCGAGCTCGGGAGCGGCAAGCGCATGTCCGAAGTGCTCCTCGAGGCCCTCCCCGGCCTCGACCCCTCAAGGCTGGCGGTGCTCTACGGGCCGAGCCATGCCGAGGAGGTGGCCCGCGAGCAGCCGACCACCGTCGTGGCATGCTCCTCGTCGGAAGCAACCGCTCGCCTGGTCCAGGAAGCCTTCCACACCCGCGTTTTCCGGGTCTATCTCAATACCGACCTGGTCGGTGTCGAAGTCGCCGGCTCGGTGAAGAACATCATCGCCATCGCCGCCGGCATCTCCGACGGGCTCGGATTCGGCGACAATGCCAAAGCGGCCATCATCACGCGCGGCCTTGCCGAGATCTCCCGGCTGAGCCTCCGGCTCGGCGCCGATCCGGTGACCATGTCGGGCCTCTCCGGCATCGGCGACCTGGTGGTCACCTGCCTGTCGAAGCACAGCCGCAACCGATACGTGGGTGAGCAGATAGGCAAGGGCAGGACGCTGGACGACGTGATAGGGGAGATGAGCATGATCGCCGAAGGGGTGCTCACCTCGAAAGCGGTCTACGAACTCTCGACACGCCTCGGCGTCGAGATGCCCATCACCCGGGCGGTCTACGAGATGCTCTTCGAGGGCAAGCCCGCCCAGCAGGCGATCCTCGACCTGATGGACCGCGAGCCAAAGCCCGAGAACTATTGACGGCCTTCCGGCCTCCGGTGCCAGGCCTCTTGCGCCGATCCCCGTTCCGCATCCTCCCACGATTCCACGGCAAGCTCGAGCCGCACCATTCCGCAGGTATCCATTTGTTCCCGCGCTCTTCCGCTCAGCCATGATCCGTAGAGGCTGATCACGGGATTATGGCCGAAGAGCATGACGCTGTCGGCTCCTGCAGGCAGCTCCCGGACGATGCGGCCAAGGGTGCTGACGTCGGCGCTGTAGATCTCCGCTACGAGCCGGATGGCGTCGTGCGGGTAGGCAAGCCGCTCCGCGAACGTTTCGGCGGTCTCCAGCGCCCGGTAGGCAGGGCTCGAGACGATCAGGCCGGGGGCGCCTTCCGTCTCGGCGAAACGGACAGCCATTTCGGCGGCCTCCGTTCGTCCCCGATCGCTCAGCGTGCGCTCGAAATCGGCAAGTGCGGCGTTGTGCCAGCCGGAGTGGGCGTGGCGGACCAGATAGAGTGTCTTCATTTCCGGGGGATGATCGTACGCTGTTTCAGGGAGATGATGCGCCGGTAGGAGTCGTCGATCCGTTCGGGGCTGACGAGGCCGTCGTCAACCAGTTTCCTGATGATCGAGGTTGCTTTTTCGGCGATTCCAGGGTCATAGGCCGATACGTTGTTGCCGAAGATCAGGATATCCACGCCCGCATCGATGGCCAGCCTGATGGCCGTCTCGAGCCCGTACTGCCCGGCGATCGCCTGCATCTGCATGTCGTCGCTGAAGACCACGCCGCGGAAGCCCAGATCACGTCGCAGGAGCCCGCCGACGACCTCTTTCGACAGCGTTGCCGGGTACATCCCGTCGAGGCGGGCGTTGAACACGTGGGCGGTCATCACCGGATCTTCATACCCGTCACGGATGAGCCTGCGATAGGGTTCGAGCTCTTTTTTCGACCAGGTGCGGGTAATGTCGGTGAAGGCCTTGTGCGTGTCGGTCGTAGAACTGCCGTGGCCCGGGAAATGTTTCAGTACAGGGATGATCCCTGCCGCCCGGAACTCCTCGACGAACAGGGACGCGTTCCGGGCTACGACGTCGGGATGTTTCGAGAAGCTCCGCTCGAGCTTTCCGATGACCGGATTGTCCGGATTGGTATTCACGTCGACGTCAGGCGCCAGGTCCATGTTGATCTTCAGCCCCGAGAGCAGCTCTGCCGTTGCCCTTGCTGCGGCCCTGGTGCTGTCGGGATTGTCGAGCCTGCCGAGATGTGCCGCAGAGACGCTGGGCGGGAAGCCCCGCGATGCTTTCAGCCGGCAGATCCGCCCTCCCTCCTGGTCGAGAGCTATGAAGAGCGGTATCGGCGCCATCGCCTGCAGTTCCGCGGTGAGCCGTGCGACCTGTGCCGGCGAATCGATATTGCGCACCTTCGACGACGACGGGACATCGTAATCGAACAGCACCACCCCGCCGACGTACCGTTGCTGCAGGTCGTCACGGAGTCGTGGCTCGCCCGAAGCCTCAAGCCCCCTGAACCCGATCATCACCATCTGCCCGATCTTGATCGAGAGGCTGTCGGGAGCTGCAGCCAATGCCGGAGCCGGGATCAGCAGCAGCAGGAAAATCAGGAGTTTCTTCATGGTGCTTTCCTCACCACGATACCCTCGGTGTCGGCGGTCACCTCCACGGTGTCGCCTTCCTCGACCCGGGCGGCGAGGATCATCTCCGAGAGGCGGTTGGTGATCTGGCGCTGCATGACGCGCTTCAGGGGGCGGGCGCCGAATGCCGGGTCGAAGCCGGTCTTCGAGAGCCAGGCGACCGCTTCGTTCGTGATCGTGAGGTCGATGCGCTGGCGCATGGCCAGTTCCCTGATCCGGTTGAACTGGATGGTGACGATCTTCTTCAGGTCGTCGCGGGTCAGCGGCGTGAAAAGGATCACCTCGTCGATGCGGTTCAGGAACTCCGGCCGCACCTGCTGCTTCAGGAGCTGGAACAGCTTGTCCTGCAGGCCGGCGAGCACCGCCTCTGACCGGGCACCGTCGATCTTCTCCATCTCCGACTGGATCAGTTGTGCGCCGATGTTCGACGTCATGATGATGATCGTGTTCTTGAAGTTTACCGTATGGCCCTTGCTGTCGGTCAGGCGCCCGTCGTCAAGGATCTGCAGCAGGATGTTGAAGACGTCGGGGTGCGCCTTCTCGATCTCGTCGAGCAGCACCACCGAAAAGGGTTTCCTTCGCACGGCTTCGGTGAGCTGTCCCCCTTCTTCGTAGCCGACGTAGCCGGGAGGTGCGCCCACCAGGCGGCTTACGGTGTGCGACTCCATGTACTCGCTCATGTCGATGCGGATCATCGCCTCCTCGTCGTCGAACAGGTACTCGGCAAGCGTGCGGGCCAGCTCGGTCTTGCCGACCCCGGTCGGGCCGAGGAAGATGAACGAGCCGATCGGGCGCTTCTCGTCGCCCATGCCGGCGCGCGAGCGCTTCACCGCGTCGCTGACCGCACTGACCGCCTCGTCCTGGCCGATCACCCGGCGGTGCAGTTCGCCCTCGATGCCGAGAAGCTTCTGACGCTCCGACTGCAGCATCTTGTTCACCGGGATGCCGGTCCAGCGGGAGACGATGTCCGCGATGTCCCCGGCGTCGATCTCCTCCTTCATGATCAGGTCGCCCGACGCCTGCTTCGCCTCGATCTTCCTGGAGTTCTCCTCGAGCTCCTTGTCGATCTGGGCGATCTTGCCGTAGCGGATCTCGGCAACCTTGCCGTAGTCGCCGCTGCGTTCGTAGTTCTCCGCCTGGACACGGAGCTCCTCAAGCTCCGATTTCAGGCGCCGTGATGTGTGGATCAGCTCCTTTTCCGCATCCCACTGCGCCTTGACGGTCACCTGCTCCTCGCGGAGGCTGGCGATCTGCTTTTCGATATCCTGAAGTCGTTGCCTGGTGTCTGCCGTGTTCATGGTTCCTCTGGCTGTTTGCAGTTGCCGTGAAAAGATAAATTAATGTGTAAATTAAAGGCCTGACAAGCCAACTCCAACTCGCCGGCCGCCTTTTGGGCCGGTCGATTCCTTCAACGGGAAAACGGATGCAAAAGTTCTCGATCGGCCCGGTGGCCGTGCCTGCGCCGAAAGGCCTTTTCCTCATCGCCGGCCCCTGCCTTGTCGAGGGCAGGCAGATGGTCATGCAGGTGGCCGCTGAACTGGACCGGATCAGGAAGGAACAGGGGGTCGAGGTCATCTTCAAAGGCTCGTACCGGAAGGCGAACCGCTCCTCTGCCGGTTCTTTCACCGGCATTGGCGACCGCGAGGCGCTCGAGCTGCTCGCGGAGGTTCGTGAGACGTACGGCATGCCGGTGCTCACCGACGTCCACGAGACGGGAGAGGTTGAGCTTGCGGCGCCGTATGTGGATGTCCTGCAGATTCCGGCGTTCCTCTGCCGGCAGACCGACCTGTTGGTGGCTGCGGCGCAGACGGGACTTGCCGTCAATATCAAGAAGGGGCAATTCATGGCCCCCGGCGACATGGCTTATGCGGCCGAAAAGGCGGCATCGACCGGTAACCGCAAGATCATGCTGACAGAGCGGGGCACGACGTTCGGCTACCACAACCTCGTGGTCGATTTCAGGGCCCTGCCGATCATGGCCGAATCGGGGTGGCCGGTCATCTTCGACGCAACCCACAGCGTCCAGCTTCCGGGTGCGGCTTCAGGCGTCTCCGGCGGCGACCGCCGTTTCCTCCTGCCGCTTGCCCGTGCCGCCGTGGCGACCGGCATCGACGGCCTTTTTTTG
>FUWD013024240.1_pt1 | contig 10245 bp, 18 predicted proteins | sample 1063281 | NCBI WGS metagenome assembly FUWD01 (sample SAMEA79048168, study PRJEB19326) | metagenome | biome: marine
TATTTTTTAGCTCCGAGATACTTACTAAATATACTCTCAATGTCTTTTTTTTTTAAGACCAGGATTTCTTTGTTGTACTTTGCTTAATAAGCACTCTTTAGTTGTTATTATTGTTCCTTTTCCATTTACATCTATTGAACCGCCTTCAAGTACGATGTCTTTGAATTTTTTTTGTATTTTAAATTTAGGTTTTATTAGCTCTAGACTTTTGATTTTATTTAATTTCTTATTGATTGCATTATCATACTTATAATTTTTATATTTTGCCCAAGCATTAAATTTCCAATCTAAAAGTATCTTTTTATTTTTATTAACTACATAAATAGGACCAGAGTCTCTTGTCCATACTCGATCTGTTTTGATTGTAATAAAACTAATATTTTTTAATTTAGCTTTATATTTTTTTAACAAAAGATTTAATATTTTTTTTCACTAAATTGCTTTGGATTAATATTTTTACCTTTTGAACCCTAGATATTTGCGAAATAATTTGCGCAAAGACATCAGGTATATTTTCAAATCGTCCAGGCCAATCATCTTTATTATGTGGCCATGCAATTAGGGTTGACTCCTGCTTTTCCCATTCAGCAGGCATTCTGAAATTTGAGAGATTTGTTTGTTTAATCATCTTTAGGATTTTTTAAGATCCCTTTGTAATAATCAATTCTTCTATCTCTTAAGAATGGCCAATGCTGTCGAACAGTATCAACTTTTTTTAAATCAATATCACAAATCAATGTTTGTTCTTTAGTGCCTGCTCTAGCAATAATATTACCACTTGGATCGAATAGCACTGAGTGACCCCAAAAATCTAATTTTTTTGCTCCTTGTTTCTCTATTCCAATTCTATTTACTGCGGCAACATATACACCATTAGCTATCGCATGTGATCTTTGTACCGAGGTCCAAGCCTCTAACTGAGATTTTCCATATTTTGCTTTTTCTTTAGGATGCCAGCCAATTGCTGTTGGATAAAATATTACTTCAGCTCCAAGCAGAGTCGTTAGTCTTGCTGCTTCAGGAAACCATTGATCCCAACAGACTAATGTTCCAATTTTTCCATAGTTTGTCTTAAATGTTTTAAAACCTAAATCACCTGGCGTAAAATAAAATTTCTCATAGTATTGAGGATCATCTGGGATATGCATTTTTCTATATTTTCCAATCAATGATCCTTTTTCATCTAAAACTACACAGGTATTATGATAAACACCTGATGTCCTTTTTTCAAAAAGTGAAGCAATAATTACTACTTTGAGTTCTTTTGAAATTTTACTTAAGATAGAAGTAGTAGGACCAGGGATTTTTTCTGCTAATTTAAAATTTGAATGTTTTTCATGTTGGCAAAAATAATAGGTTAAAAAAAGTTCAGGCAAACAAATAATTTTTGCTCCTTTTTTTGCAGCATCTTTAATCTTATTAATAGCAATTAATATATTTTTCTTTGGATCAGCAGACATTTTCATCTGAATTAATCCAATTCTTGTTTTTTTTGGCATTTTTAAAAAATATTTTGGAAATTTCTTCGTTTTCTTTTTTTCCAAAGTTTTCTGTGATAAGCGTCACTGACAATTAGTGGCAAGACACTTGTTGCTTCAGCAAAAACCATTTGTTCTTTGGTCACAGATACTTTTCCCCAAGAACTTGCTTCTTTTAAAGTTGAGCTACTACAAGCTCCATCTCTGGTATCAGCAACAGTAATTTGAATAGCATATTTGTGCATATCTGCTTTCTTACCAAGAAGTTCAGCACAAACTACTGTATCTTGTACAAAGTTTTTTGGAACTCCACCACCTATCATAAGGAGCCCAGATTGTTTTGATTTTAGTTTTATTTCAGTTAACTCTCTAAATTCTCTAATTGAGTCTATAGTCATATGGTTCTTAGGATTTTCTTCCTGATGCATTACTAAACCGAATCCGGCAGAGCTATCTGTAAAAGCTGGGCAAAAAATAGGAACGTTATGATCGTAGGCCATTTCAATTAATGAATTTTTTTTCTTAGTCATTTTTTTTAAAAATTTTCCTATTTCTTTTATGAATTCTCTAGAAGTGTAAGCTCTTGGTTCAAGCGTGTTGGCTATATCACATATAGTTCTGTCACATGCTTGTAACTCATCTTCGTTAATGTATGTGTCATAAATTCTATCTATATAATTTTCCCTTAAAACCGTGTCATCTTGAAATTGTGAACCTTGATAATGTTTGAAACCTAAGGCTTCAAAAAAAGTCCATATCAATAATAGATGCGCCTGTTGCCACTATCGCATCCACCATATTATATTTTATTAAATCAGAATAAAGATTCATGCATCCTGCTGCTGAAGTAGAACCTGCAATTGTTAAAAAAATTGCACAATCTTTATCTGCTAACATTTCATTATAGATTTTTGCAGCATTAGAAGTATCTCTTGAAGTAAAAGACATTTTACCCATAGAGTCGATAATTTTTCTAGCATCAAAAGATTTGATGTCTATGTGCTCTACTGGATTTTTTAGAAATGACTTTTTATTGTGTCCAGAGTTTGGACTATTTTTTTGTTTCATTATGCAACCAAGTATTTAACTTTACTTGAAGCATCATACAAACTCATAATTGGCTGGTCTGCTAATTCAAATATGTTGTCAGAATAGAATCCATTGAATTTAGTTCTAAATGTTAATCCATAAGCCCCAAGTTGTCCTAACTCTATATAATCACCTTCTTTGATATTATTTGGCAATAAGAAAGGTCCTTTCATATAGTCCATGCTATCACAAGTAGGGCCATAAAAATTAAACGCAGTAAGTTTTCTTGACTGTACTCTACCATTTAAAATCATTCTTGAAGGAAGAATAAAGTTTGGAACACCCGCATCAAACAAGGTTCCGTAAGTTCCGTCGTTTATATATAGCTTATTTTTTTTCTAAGATTAACCTTAACAATTGTTGATCCACTTTCTGCTACTATTGCTCTTCCAGGTTCACAAATTAATTCAGGTGAGAAAGGTAGATTTAGTTTTGCAATTGAATTTTTAATTTCATCTAAATAATTTTCTAACGGCTCTGGATTTAAATCAGGATAAATAGAAGGAAAGCCTCCTCCAACATTAATGATATCAGGAATAATTTTAGTTTTTTAATTATATTTCCAACTTCTGTTATTGCTTTAGTGAAGGAAACTTTATGCATACATTGTGAGCCCACATGAAAACTTATTCCAATTTTGTTTGCATGCTCTTTACATAATCTAACCAAACCTAGAGCCTCACTTGCATGGGCACCAAATTTTCTTGATAAATCTATTTCAGCATGTTCATTTGAAATAGCAATACGCACATATAGCGTAAGGTCTTTTGCATTGTTAGTCGCGTCTAAAATTTTTATTAATTCATCTTTCGTATCAAGCGCAAAATCTTTTATACCTAAATTGAAATATGCCTCTGCAATATCATTTCTACTTTTAACTGTATGCATAAAATATATATGAGCATCAGGTTTCAAACTTCTAATTAATTGAATTTCATTTATAGAAGCAGCGTCAAAATTTTCGATGCCATTATTAATAATATGGCTGAGTACATTTCTGTCAGGATTAGTTTTAACAGCGTATAAAACTTTTCCAGGGAAATTATTTTTAAAAAATTGTGTTGAAGTTTTAATGGATTCTGGGCGAATGCAATATACCGGAAAATCCGGTTTTAATGTGTTAACTAGCTCGTTAACGTCTGTAAATTTCCGCATCTCATGTGTCCCTCTTTTCGTTTACACAAAAGGTTTTATAAAAAATTCTACAAAAAAACCTTATAGATTCGTTATTTAGTGTTTTTTTAATTAATGTAAAGAAAATAATTAAATAATTTGCGGTTGATAATTTTTCTTTCATCGCCATATTAGACTCATTATGGGAAATATAAATCAAGCTCCAACTGGACTAAAACTTTCAGAATTTGAAGATAAGAGCTTACTAATTTTGGACGATGATGACCCGTTTAGAAACAGGCTTGCTAGGGCAATGGAAAAGAAAGGTTTTTTAGTTAAGGAAGCCAAAAGTATAAAAGAAGGCTTAAAAATTAGCGGAAAATACACCTACTAGGTTTGCTTTAATTGATCTCAGACTTGAAGATGGAAGTGGCTTAGACGTGGTTAAAGCGCTTCATAAATCAAATAAAGATAGCAGAATAGTAATGCTTACAGGTTATGGAAATCTACCTACAGCTGTAGCCGCAGTTAAGGCAGGCGCAATGGACTATATCGCTAAACCTGTTGATGCTGATGACGTAGAAGCGGCCTTATTAGCCTCTCCTGAGTCGAAAGCTAAACCACCAGAAAACCCTATGTCAGCAGATAGAGTCAAATGGGAGCACATACACCGAGTGTTTGAACTATGTAATCGAAATGTTTCTGAAACAGCAAGAAGACTTAAAATGCATAGAAGAACCCTTCAAAGAATTCTGTCTAAACGCTCTCCTAAGTAGAAAATTTATTTAAGATATCTATTAAGCTTTTGTAGGCTATTAAGGCTAAATAAGACGATTAAGATTTTAAATAATTCAGCTAATAAAAAAGGTTGTGCACCTAATTGAAATAAAGGTTTTTCCCAACCAATTAATATTCCCAACCAAGATAAACCCAAAATATAGATAAAACTAACTGAAAAAGTTAATTTTAAAAGTTTACTAAAAATATTTCCATTGAAGCTTAATGAACCTGCAAAATAAACTGTAAACAAAAAACCTAATAAGTAACCCATTGTAGGACCAGTGAAATAAATTAAACCTATACCTTTTTCTGGCGTTCCTGAAAAAACTGGTAAACCAATTATACCTTCGAATAGATATAAACTGACTGTAGCCAAACCAAGTCTCCAACCCAAAACTATTCCTAAGAACAGAACTACAAAAGTCTGCATTGTCATAGGCACAGGATAAAAAGGTATTTTGATTTTTGATGATACCGCTAAAAGAACGGTTCCAATTAAAGCCAAGAAAATACTTTTAACAATTTTAGAGTCTTTTAAATCTTTAATTAATTCCATAGTGTATATTTACTTTCTTCTTCTTAGAAAATCTAGTTATTTGTTAATTGAACAAAAACATCTTCTAAATCACTGTCTTCTGTTGAAATATCTAATATTTGAATGTCATTATCTTTTATTACACCAACAATATCATCAAACTTATGAGAATTCTTCTCATATAGTGTACTTATAGTGTTGTCATTATCATAACTAAATTGCACACCGTTAAGTGTTAAGTTCTTGTTTGTAATCTTTGAAACCTTAAATATTATCTTTTTGTTTGTATCCTATCCAATAATTTTTGTGTTGTGTCCAAAGCAACCAAGTTTCCTTTATTTATAATAGCAATTCGGTCACACATTTCTTGTGCTTCAAAGAGATAATGAGTGGTTAAAATTATTGTTACGCCTTCTTTGTTAAGAGCCTTTACATTTTCCCATAAATTTTTTCTTAACTCAACATCTACACCTGCAGTTGGTTCATCTAGAACTAATATTGGTGGTTGATGGACCATTGCTTTAGCAATCAATAATCTTCTCTTCATTCCACCTGATAAACTTCTAGAATATGAATTTGCTTGCTTCTCTAGAGCGACCATTTTTAATATTATGTCAGTTATTCTATCTTTTGATGGTATTCCATATAATCCCGCTTGAAGCTCTAGTAATTTTCTTGGACTAAAAAATGCATCCAAATTTACTTCCTGAGGAACTATTCCTATAGATGCTCTAACTTGTCTTGGATTTTGATCTAGATCGAACCCCCAGACATTAACTTTACCCTCTGTTTTAATAACTGTTCCAGCAAGTATACTTAAGAAAGTTGTTTTTCCTGCACCATTAGGCCCCAACAAACCAAAAACTTCACCTTGCTTAACTTCAAAACTCAAATCATTAAGGGCTTTTTGTGAAGTGCTATTTTTTTTATTAGATTTGTAAATCTTTGTTAACTTTTCAACACTTAAAGCAATTTTATTCATAGTTTATTAAATATATCACTAAACAAATAAGGTATTATATTTGTCAAGTATATATGACTTCTTTAAAAAAAACTGATCATTTTTATTTAATTGATGGCTCGGGCTATATTTTCAGAGCTTATTATGCCCTGCCTCCTCTTTCTAGAAAAAGCGACGGATTACCTACAGGAGCTGTAAGTGGGTTTTGCTCTATGCTTTTCAAATTATTAGAAGACTCAAGATCAGACGATTCAAAACATAAGCCCACACACTTTGCTGTTATTTTTGACTCTGCAAAAAAAATTTTAGAAATGATATCTATTCAGATTATAAAGCCAACAGAACAGAAGCACCCGAAGATCTTGCTCCACAATTTGAATACATTAGAAAAGCTGTAAAAGCATTTAATCTGCCATCAATTGAACTGTTAAATTATGAAGCAGATGACTTAATAGCAACTTATGCAAAAAAAATTATTGATGCAGGTGCCAAAGTTACTGTGATTTCCTCAGATAAAGACTTAATGCAATTAGTTTCAGATAAAATCAGACTTTACGATCCTATGAAAAACAAGGTTTTAGGAGAGAAAGAAGTTATTGAAAAATTTGGAGTAAAACCTAATCAGGTAATTGATGTTCAGTCCTTAGCTGGTGACTCTTCAGATAATATCCCAGGTGTTCCAGGTATAGGCGTAAAAACTGCAGCTGAATTGATTAATAAATATAAAAATTTAGATAATTTATTAAAGAATATTGATGAAATTCCTCAAAACAAAAGAAGAGAAACATTATTGAACAACAAAGATAAAGCAATTTTAAGCAGAAAACTAGTTACTCTCAAAGATGACGTTCCAGTAAAGGACGAACCAGAGAGTTTTATTATGAAGGAGGTTGAAAAAGATAAGCTTTTTGAATTTTTGAGAGAGATGGAATTTAATCGATTACTAAGCCAAGCTATTAGTTTTTATGGTGAAAGTAAAACTTCATCTTCAAAGCAAAGTGCTAAATCAAACGTAAAAGAAAATCAAAAAATTAATATTAAGAGTTATGAGTGCATTAAAGACGAAAAAACTTTGGATAAATGGATAAAGATTTTAGAGGAAAAAGAAGTAATAGCTGTTGACACTGAAACAGACTCTTTAAATCCACTTGAAGCAAATCTTGTTGGTGTTTCTTTTAGTTATGCTCCAAATAAAGCTTGTTATATTCCACTAGCTCATAAAGAAAAAAAGTTTAAAAAAAGAAACTTGTTTTAAAAAAAATCAAAGGAATACTTGAAGATCCTAGTATAAAAAAAGTTGGTCAAAACATTAAGTTTGATTTTACTGTTTTAAAACAAAATGGAGTAAATATTGACCCGATAGAAGATACTATGCTTCTATCTTATACGCTTGATGCGGGCCTTAATAGGCACAATATGGATGTATTATCAGAAATTCATTTAGGCCATAAACCGATTTCATTTAAAGAATTAGTTGGGACTGGAAAAAATAAACTAAATTTTGCAGAAATTGAAATTGAGAGAGCAACAGAATATGCAGCAGAGGATGCAGATGTAACTTTAAGGCTTTATGAAAATTTAAAAGAGAGATTGGATCAAGAAAAATTAAATAAAATATATGAATTTTTTGAAAAACCAATGATCAAATTGTTGGCTAAACTTGAAGCTAATGGAATAAAAGTAGATGCAAATTATCTAAAGAAATTATCTCAACAATTTGAAAAAAAATAATCAAAAATAGAAAAAGATATCTATTCTTTAGCTGGCAAAGAATTTAATATTGGTTCACCTAAGCAATTAGGAGAGATAATCTATAACGAATTAAAAATTGCAAAACTAAAAAAACAAAAAAAGGAAGTCTAGCTACAAGCGCCAATGTGCTTGAGGATCTAGCTTATACCGGACACAAATTTCCTAACTTAGTTCTAGAATGGAGACAATTATCTAAATTAAAAAATACCTATACAGATGCGCTGCAAGAACACATTAGCCCCAAAACCAAAAGAGTTCATACCTCTTTTTTACTTGCTGCAACAAATACTGGTAGATTAGCTTCCAGCGATCCAAACCTTCAAAATATCCCAATTAAATCTGAGGACGGAAGAGAAATTAGAAAAGCTTTCGTGGCAGATGAAAAAAATGTTTTAATTTCTGCAGATTATAATCAAATAGAGATGAGAATTCTTGCAGATCTAGCTGATGTAAAAGAGTTAAAAAAGGCATTTAAAAACAATGATGATATTCATAGCTTAACAGCAAGCCAAGTATTTAATGTTTCTTTAAATAAAGTTAATGAAGATTTAAGAAGAAAAGCTAAGGCCATTAATTTTGGAATTATTTACGGTATTACGCAATATGGTTTAGCAAAACAAATATCAGTCTCTAATCAAGAAGCATTAGATTTTATAAACGCTTACTTTAAAAAATTTCCAGAAATTAAAGATTATATGAATTCTACAATTAAATTTTGTAGAACCCATGGTTATGTAAATAATATTTTTGGAAGGAGAATCCATTTAAGAGGAATTAATGATAAAAATTTTAGTGTTAGAAGTTTCCAAGAGAGAGCTGCTATTAATGCTCCAATCCAAGGATCTGCCGCAGATATTATTCGGTTGGCTATGATTAAAATAGATAATTTGATCGAAAATGATAAAAAATTTAAAACAAAAATGCTTTTGCAAATCCACGATGAGCTAATTTTTGAAGCAGCCGCAACTGATAAAGATTATGCAATTAAGACGATTAAAGATGCAATGACATCTGTATCTAGCTCAGATTATCATATGTTTTCAATACCATTGAATGTAAGCATCAATTCAGGAACGAACTGGGGTGAGGCGCATTAATTTGATTGATTAACGCCTAAATTTTGACAATTTATTCATAAAAATAAATTATATGGCACAAACAATTGCACTAGTTGACGACGATCGAAATCTTCTGACAGGTATAAGCATTGCACTAGAAAGAGAAGGTTTCAAAGTTCAAACTTATATTGATGGCGAAAGCGCCCTAATTGGACTTACAAGAAATCCACCTGACTTAGCTGTCATAGATATTAAAATGCCAAGAATGGATGGTGAAGAACTTTTAAAAAGACTTAAAAAGAAAATGACTATCCCAATTATTTTTTTAACATCAAAGGATGACGAGGTAGATGAATTACTAGGTTTAAAATTAGGGGCAGATGATTTTGTAAAAAAATCTGGTGGATTTTCTATGAAAGTCTTAATTGAAAGAATTAGAGTTCAATTAAGAAAAAAAACAGAAGTTGTAGATGACTCCAAAAATTTAATTTCACATGGGAAACTTAAGCTTGATCCCGCACAATTAGAATGCGAATGGAATGGCAAACCTTTGCCGGATAAATTAACCACTACTGAATTTTTAATTGTAAAAGAATTAGCAAAAAGACCTGGCGTCATTAAAGAAAGAGCTCATTTGATGGATATTGCCTATAAAGAGAATTCAGAAATTGAAGACAGAACTATAGATAGTCACATAAAACGTATTAGAAAAAAATTCAAAAAAGTAGATGAAAAGTTTTCAGCAATTGAAACAAGATATGGAAGTGGGTATAGATGGAATGTTAGTTAATGAACCCAAAAAAAACATCATCTATATTAAGAAAATTTTTATTATTTAATTTAATTGTTTTTTCAATTCTTGGGCTTTTTACTTTTATTTATTTACAAGCTATTCAGCCAAATTTAGTTAAAAATAAAACTATAAATCATCAGACGATTATAAAAAATACAAACGATCATATTCAGCGTTTAAATATAGAATTTGATGAAAAAGGTTTAAGTACATTCCTATTGTCAGCCAGATTTTTATTTCAAAATTTAGACAGAGTTCAGTTTTTTAACTTGGATGGTAATTTAATTGGCGACACAAATATGTTGGACATAGATCAAAATGTCTTTTCTAGATCTGACCTAATTATTGAGCAAGATATTAATAGTCCAGATATTAATGAATTAAAAAACAACATCAATGAAGATATTAATCAGTCATTAGACTATTACAAAAACCTAAAAAAAATTAATTTTAAATGATTTAAAAAACGAACCTTTGATCATTGAAAATAATATTAAAAATGATTTTTTTGTACAAACTTTAGATAAAGTTTTAGTTGAAAAAGATGTAGTTGGTTACATTCTTGTTAGTGAGCAAGCAAATGATATTTCAGTCGCTGTTAAAGAGAGAAAAGATTTTATAATTAGAACTGTTGTAGCAATTGCATTAGTAATTTTTATTTTTTCAACTTTCTTAAATAAGTATAT
>FUWD013024364.1_pt1 | contig 10240 bp, 15 predicted proteins | sample 1063281 | NCBI WGS metagenome assembly FUWD01 (sample SAMEA79048168, study PRJEB19326) | metagenome | biome: marine
CGGCAAGGCTCGAATACCACAGAGAATATTCCTCGAAAAGATCTGCAAGAAGCTTCCTCGATGCACTGGTTTCCATAAATAGTGTTGATGACGTGATGAATGAGCCGCAGAGCCGGCGAAACTGTTTTCTCAAGATAGGCATCGCAAAAGAGATTCCGGCATGAGCAATATCATCGGAAACCGGCAGATGAACGAGACTCTGGATACGGGTATATACAACCGATAGATGAAAAACGGCGGAAAAACGCTATCATGAAATAATGAGAAATATACCGGGCGCATCTAAAGACTTCAGACACCGCCCGCGGCATCCATCACACCTGAATATCATGAAACGGTCCGGAGCAAGCATCATTTTCATCAACAGCCGTAATGAAGTGCTGCTGCTGCTCAGGGACGACAAGCCGGATATCCCTTATCCGAACATGTGGGATCTCCCCGGCGGCCACGTCGAAGAGAACGAAACTTCCGAAGCGTGTATCGCTCGAGAGATGCAGGAAGAAATAGAAACCGACGTATCCTCCTGCCGTCTGCACGCCGTCTACGACTTTCCCGACCGGATCGAACACATTTTCCTGATGGATCTGGATACGGCGGCAGAAGAAATAACCCTTCACGAAGGTCAGCGCCTGCGCTGGTTCTCTTTGCACGAACTGGAGGGCCTCCCGCTCGCTTACGGTTTCGATCTGGTACTCAGCGACTTTTATACCGCACTTCAGCAAAACAAAGTCACGACAAGGCCGAAAACATAAAAGCTTTGACCCATGGATCGCAAATCCCTCCCGGTCTGCCGCTCTTTCCTCAAAGATACCATTCGCCAGACCGTCGACTTCTCCAAAACCGACCAGAGCCTCCGGATTCCTCCGCCGCCGGTAGAAAAGCCCTATTCGCCCGACGCGAAACGTATAGACCTGCCTCCCCTCGAAACCCTGAAGGATATGAAAGGCATCGATCTCATGACGGCCATAGCGAAACGGGAAAGTTGCCGGACATACAGCGATGCACCGCTCCGTCTCGAAGAGCTATCCCTCCTGCTCTGGGCCACCCAGGGAATCAAATTCAAACTCGATGCCGGGCATGCGCTGAGAACGGTTCCCTCGGCCGGATGCCGCCACGCATTCGAAACCTATATCCCGGTACTGCGCGTCACCGGGCTTGACCAGGGCATCTACCGATACCTTCCTGTCGAACATCAGCTCCTCTTCGAATTCGGCGTGGAAAACCTGGAACGCACTATAACGAGAGCGGCTCTCGGCCAGCCGTTCGCCGGAGATGCCGCAGCCATTTTCGTCTGGACCGTCATTCCCTACCGCATGGAATGGCGCTATGGTCCGGCTGCCCATAAAGTCATCGCCCTCGACGCCGGCCATGTCTGCCAAAACCTCTACCTCGCCTGCGAAGCAATAGGGGCCGGCACCTGCGCCATTGCGGCTTACGATCAGACCGCTATGGACAACCTGCTCAAAATCGACGGAGAGGAAGAGTTCACCATCTACCTTGCTCCAGTCGGCAAGAGACCGTAACAAACCCGCCACCTGAAAGGCAAACGGAGTAACGGCAGAACTATCGTGACAGCTTATCTCCATGCCATGGACTGAACGGATGCTCTTTGAAACGCCGGAGAGCAAGCGAAATTATTTACGAGTGCCCCGCATTCGGATAGCAATCAAGCGCGTCCGGTTTCATAGAGAAAACGGCTCGCAAGCTGTCGCGATTGGTGATGTGCTGACAGACAGAAAACGGAATTGCCGAAATCCGCAGGTTCTCTTTTCACACAAAACCGTTTATATTTGATAAATGGAATGTTATGCGGAAAACGGTTTAAAACAATGTACGAACCCCGCAACATACCGCCGATCCCTTCAGGAAGGTTTTTCCTGCGCATCCTCTCACATGGGCTTATAGCTCTTGCGCTGGTATCCGTCTCTCTCGTCATGGGGATAACCGGTTACATGACGACTGGAAAAATGAGTATGCTCGACGTATTTTTAAACACATCGATGCTGCTCGGCGGAATGGGTACCGGTAAAAACCGAAGGTCTGAGTGCGGAGGGAAAGCTCTTTGCCGGAATCTATGCGCTCTATGCAGGCCTCGTCTTCATCGCCGTCATGAGCATCATGCTCGCTCCGGTCGTCCACCGCATCATGCACCGCCTGCACTGGGAATCCGTGGCAGAGAAAGAGTAAGGAAGAGAATGTACACGACTCAAATTGAGCCGGATAAAACGTAAATTAAAATTGTTTCATACGAAAAAATAACTCTGGTTCTTTCTTCTGTCTCCACAGCATCTGCTATGTCGAACGAAAAAACTTTAACGGAGTCTCAAGTGGCAAAAATGTATTCTCTGATTCTTGCGGCCATCCTTGTTTTCCTCCCTTTTACAGCCCAGGCCGAATCAAAATCATCAACAATGGTACTTGAACCGCAGGTTGCCATCAACAGTTACATGGGGCTGGTTGAAGATCATTTAAACGGGGTATTGCGCACGGCGAAGGTGATCGCCCTTACCAGAGAGGCAAGGTCCATCGAATGGGAAACCCTCAGACCGCTGCTCGAACGATTCAGTAATGACCTTACCACCGATGCCACGGTATGGTTCGTCCTGCCGGACGGGAGTTATTTCTCGACGGAAACCGGAGGCTTGACCGACCAGAATCTGAAAGACCGGGCGTACTTTCCGGAGCTCATGGCCGGAAAAGATGTCGAAGGATATCTGGTTATCAGCAAATCGACCGGCCATCGCTCGATCATCGTCGCTACTCCGGTTACGGTAAACGGCAAGGTTGTTGCAGCTATCGGCGTATCCGTGAGAGCCCGTCTGCTGTCCGAATTTGTCGATGCACGCACGAGACTTCCGGAAAACGCCTATTTCTACGCACTGACACCTGACAAGAAAATCGCCGTGCATCGTTACGCAGATCGGATGTTCAAAAACGTCACAGATGTTGGCGATGAAAAACTGGGCAACGAATTCACCGTAGTCATGAACAAGAATCAGGGCCTCTTCGACTACGCGCTCGACGGAAAAACATCACCGCTATTTTCCGGAAATCCGACAAGCTTGGATGGTATTTCTTCATCGCAGAAGAAAAAAAGTGATCAATTAACGCTCACTGAGTTTTCAGGTTACGGAAGAACATCCCGAAAATTCCCGATTTTTTATGTATGATCGAAAAAAGATCCTTGTAATCGATATCGCCGGACAACAAATCCATATAATGATATGGCATTGTTTTTGACCTCGAAAGAGCCCCCATAACCAGACCTCGCGTGCATCTTGAAAAGAGATAATATTGTAACATATTGGCGCGAACCATTTCCCTGGTTATTTTCGAGTAGTATCTCTCATATTCATCGGCAAGCGTAATGTTTTTATTTGAAATTGCCGAAATGACAGCCTGAGCTGCATATTTGCCGCTCTCTATAGCATAAGCTATCCCCTCGCCTGTTATCGGATCAACTAATCCCGCTGCATCTCCAACGATGATAATATCTTTCGCTACGGCATTCCGGGAGAAATTGCCGAACGGAATATAATGTCCCTTCAATGGGGCTGAATACAGCTGATTGGTTCGGGCGAAATAGAATTCCCTGAACCTTCTTTTAACATCTCCGCTTTTTTCACATAGACCGCCAATACCGACAGAACAGCTGTTTTTTTTGGGAAACACCCATCCATACCCCCAATCGACTTCGCCGAAATAGATCTCAGGCATTACCATATCCTCTTTTCTGCAAATAATATCCGGAGTTTCGGCCTGAACAGCAAAAGCGAATCGGCTTCTGTCAAAACCTTTTGATGTGATCGCCCGGGCCACAACGCTGTTTACGCCGTCAGCGCCGATCATGTAGCGATAGCCAATCTTTCTTCCCGAATGCAGCAGACACGTTCTGGATGTCGTATCGACAACCTCGACCCTGTCGCCCAGAACAACATCGGCACCCGTTGCCGTCACCTTTTCCAGAAGCGCATGATCGAATGTGCGGCGATTACAGAAATACAACTCCCCGTAGTTTTCAATCGCATTGATCATCTGCCCCTTATGAAAAAAGAGTGCGCCATTCGACTTGCACTCATAGACATCATCCCATCCTGAGCAGAAAACATCCGAATAACATTGTTTTGTCCTTCTGGTCAGCAACCCGCCGCACAATTTGTCTCTTGGAAAAATCGCCTTATCGATAACGCAGGCGTCTATGCCGTTTTTTGCAAACGTATATGCAGCAGACGATCCGGACGGCCCTGCGCCCACAACGAGGCATGTATAAAAGTTTTTCATGATTCAGGGCACCCTCTCTGCAAGGTATTCTCCATCAACTCAGGCGCATTCGTTTCGAGCATAAATTTTCTCTATCAGTCTGACGTTGAAGATCTTTTAACTTCCCGGAAATAAATCAAATTTTCACGAATCAACACAACCGCGATGATGCTGTTCAAGCCGCAATCAGCATAACGACCATCGGCGGAATCAAACGGTAGTCCATCGCCATAACTCCTGGCCTGAGGGTATCAACCGGACAGGCATGGAGCTGATCGATGCCATCGATGAAAAGGTTCTCACTCTGTTCCTTCGAGAGCGATGAAAACATATAGCCGAACAGAGGGGCAGAAAAGATGAATGCAGGAAATACACACATGAAGAAAACGAGAATGCGGATGATGGATACCATGATGCATCTCCTCTGGGCAGGTTAAAAAACGGACAAAACGCCGGCAAGAATGCAAAAAACAATCATCGACGACTGGAACTCTCCATGGGAAAAAGAGTGGAAGACAGGAGCATGCGGTAAACTTGTTTCTTCTTCATGGCTCATTATGGTTTTTGATTGCAAAGGGTACTTCGCACAGTACCCTGTACTCGGCTCCGGTTGGTTTCAGGATGGATTCATACAGCGATATCGTCCTGAGGCACGCACTCCAGTCCACCGGAATCCGAAGGTTCATACGGACAATGGCGTCCTGTTCATCGAGCCTGAAACGCGCAATCGTCAGGTGAAGAAACAAAGATCGTTCATCGGCGTGGTCGAGCGGTATACGGGCATACAGTTCGTCGCGCAGAGTGCTGAAAAATTGAGATGCTTTTCCGGTTGCCCACAGGAGTCGCGGTTTCGCCGCATCCGGACCGGAAGACAGAGTGGTGAACTCGACATCGGCAGCAGGAAAATGAAGGGCTGCATCGCCAAGAGCCGCGCATACATTCTCCGGATTTTCGCTCAACCAGGGCGGAATAATGGTCAGATGCAGATTTTCAGGACGTATCCATCTGACACGCAGCCAGTCATGACGTTTACGGAATTCCAGAACATGTTCACGCAACTCTTCCCCTGCCGGAATACCAATGAACACCCTCCTTGCAACTCTTCCCATCAGCACAGATTACAATTAAAATGGCACTGCCGGAGATATACACCCGAAAGTTATCGAAAGTTCTGCAATAACAGGATAAAAGCCGGATAGTCGGCAGTAACGGTCAATTCTGACCGTTCATACGCAAGGGTTACAACCGCGTCATCCTGGGCGAACCCTGAAACCTGCTTCCCGAGTTCTTCCGACCCTGACCCGTTTACCGATGGAGCTCTCTCCACAGAAAACAGCTTGCGTTTTCTTGCGGCGAAAGGCATATGCAGGATGCCCGGTTTCGGCATTATCCGGAACGATATCATACAACTACTGAACAATGAAACATCAGAGACCCTGTCGTCTCCAGATCTGCCGGGCCGCGTAATTCTCCCTCTTGAGCCCCATCGAAAGCATCTCGATCATGTCGGGAACGACTTCGATCATCATGCCGGACCAGTGCGCCGCCCACGCTTCAGGACGATCGAACAGACGAAACACATCCATAAAACCTGACTCCTCTTTTCCTATAAGCCTCGCATGACCGGATATCTGCAAACCGGTTATATCGTGTATCTCTTCGGAGAACTCGGATTTCGGGTCGAAAAGGGCTACGCTCACCCTCGGATTCAATTTGATGTTGCCGAGCTTCCTGCCCGGCTCACCCGCCATATAGAGGGTAAACCCTTTCGATCGGAACAGAATGGGCGTAGAACGCGGTACATTTTCCCGGCAGGTCGAAAGTACGCAGAGGCGACGCGAGGAAAGAAACGACAAAATGCGCGCTTCAAGCTCGTCAGGCGGAAGCGGCCTGACGACTTGCTTCGTAAAAATTTCAGGTACATCGGGTTGCTCCTGTTCGCTCATGCTCGGCTCCGCTTCTGTTTTTTTGATTGTTCTGTAATCACCTCCTTAAAGATCATCAAAATTACCCAATCTTCAGAATACTTCATGGAAGTTTGAACATACGCTCACATCCCCGTATCTTGCAATATGAAGTTCTTTGTCATACGCCGAAGAAAACAGGTAACCGGGAGATAAGTCCATGCAGAAAAAAAACTCGGAGCTGATCGAAGCCGCCGGAAAAAAGTTCGCACAATTCAGAAAACTCAGCCGGGAACACAGCGAAGCAGAAGCATGGGAAACCATGCTCGAAGGGTTCCCCGAGCTTCAGAAGCAGCGCATGGGACCGTTACTGTCCTTGCACACTCTTGCCGAAGGGTTCCGGGCAGCCGTACCGTATTTCAAGGCGGTCGGCATGGATATGGATGTGGTGGACATTTCCAACCGGGGCGTGGATGCAGTGCTTGAAATCCAGCGATTCTGCCCGTATCTGGAGGTATGTACGGAGTACGGATTCGAAACCCCCTGCCACGTGATCTGCGAAATGGATATGGAGGCTTCCCACAGGGCGTTCCCCGAAATGAAAGGCGAAATCCTCTGCCGTCAGGCCTTTGGCTGCCCGGTCTGCATTTTTAAATACCAACGCCCGGAGAAAACGGATACAGGAGCTGGCAAACCGGCACCTGTTGAAACATAAAATCTGAATCTATCGGCAAGAAAATCAATTCATTTACTTTATTTTTTATTGTTTTTTTCTTCCGGAATATTGCGAACAAACAAAGCATTCGGAGCAAGAAGCCATGAGGGTTTCAAACGAAAACCCATTGCTGTTTTCTTTGAGTATTTGGCGATATAACGAAGAATATTTTATTCCCGCTTGAGAATGTAAGGTAAACGAGAAAGGCAAGGTTTGCCATAACGAAAGGGCCGGGTGATGCGCAAAAGCTGTTCAAGCGAATTCATTATAAAAAGCGGGATAATGGTTGGCAGATTAAATATTCCTTATTCACTCAAGTTGTAAGACAAGATCATCATGCCACGTTACACGCCTGAACAGCTTGCCAAGCGCAACGCATCCGTATGGACCGAGATCCAGATCCTGCTGGCACCGGTCCAGTTCGTCATCTTTCTGACCGGCATCGGTCTGAACGCCATCTATGCCAGTAATCCCGCCTCCATCGACTTTTTCTGGGTCAGCGTCGCCATTCTCTTCAAGACGCTCTTTTTTGTGATTCTTTTCATAACCGGCATGTTTTTCGAGAAGGATCTTTTCGGCAAGTGGGTCTTTTCGAAAGAGTTTTTCTGGGAGGATGTAGGCAGCTCGGTTGCGACCTTCTTTCATTTCCTCTACTTCGTGCTCGCCTGGAAAGGTTATCCCGACGGCACTCTGGTGATCTGGGCCACCGTAGCCTATTCGAGCTATATCATCAATGCCGTGCAGTATCTGGTGAGGATCTGGCTCGAAAAAAGCCATGAACGGAAGCTGAAACTGCAGGCAGAAGCCTGAGCCTGTCCGATTCGATCAAATCACACAACACTTTACTGCGTCATGAACCAAAGCTTCACAAAACTCTGGAATATCACCTTTCTGGTTGTCGGACCGTTATGGGCTCTCTTTGTCTGGATGGTCTGGACATCCGGACAGCTGAAAACGCCTCAGCATGAGATCATGTTTTTCAGCGTGGTCGTACCCGGCTTCATCCTGATCTACCTCTCGGGATTCCTCATCGCAAAACGTCACGCAAAAAAACAGCGGTCGATATCCTGAGAAAGGCAAAAAGCTGAAAAGACACTTGTGGACCTGCCGCACTGACGAGGGTCGATATCCTTAACGATCGGATAGTGTTGCAACCCCTCCTCGGCATCGACATTCATCGGTCCGTTCATGAGATATGCAGGCATATCGTTCGTTGCGCTGACTGCCGAAAAAATGGCAGGGTTTTCCGTTCGCCCATATGATGCGCGATTTTATCGCGTCCAGCCCGGGCGATAGAATGGCGAACCGGACATGGTTAACCGAACCACCTGCATGAAAAGAGAGCACACAAGACCCATCAAGCACAGTTTCAAGCTCATCCGACTCTGCGTTATCCTGACGACATCAGGGATCTCCCGCAACGTCGATGAAGCATCCAAGATCCCCATTATTGATCCAATCTGACCATCCCGTATCGCAGGGATAATCAGGGTATGACTCGGATTATCGCCGCTCCAAAGAAAACTCAACAACATTCCGATTACTGCACGACATTGTATATATATCGTACATGACAGCCATCAAACGAATCTCCAACGATTCGCAACCACACAAAATGCATACCGTTCCCCAATCAACAACCTGGCGGGTCATCTCCCCTTGAAGATCAGTTTTTTCGCTTTATTCTGTATGATTGAAATAAAATCCTTGTAATTACTATCCCCTGACAAAAGATCCATATAATGGTATGGCATCGTTTTGGAGCGTGAAAGAGCATGCATGACGATAGCTTGCGTATATCTGGAATATATGGCTTGCTGCAGCAGATTGGCGCGAGCAAACTCCTGAGATATGGCTGTGTAGTATTTTGATTTATATTCAGTATCGATATTGCAGTTCTTGCCTGAAATCGCAGCAATAACGGCCTCGGCAGCATAATAACCACTTTCGATTGCATAAGCGACACCCTCTCCTGTTACAGGATCAACCAATCCGGCAGCATCGCCAACAAGAATCACATCATTCTCTACAACACGTTCGGCATAGTTTCCAAAAGGAATATAATGCCCTGTCAACCTGCCTTTGTATGGCGCACAGTTTCGAGCCGCAAAGAATTCCATCAACTTTTTTCTGATATCTACAGTTTTCGAATACTGGCTGCACATGCCGACTGTATAACTATTTCTTTTGGGAAAAACCCACCCATACCCCTTATTAATATCGCCAAAATACAATTCCGGCCTGGTTAATTCTGTTTTCCCGTAATCTTCTTTTTTAATTTCAACCTGTAAAGCATAAGCATACCTGTTTCTATTGAACTTTCTCGATACAACTTGCCGGGCAACTACGCTATTGACACCATCGGCACCTATCAGATAACGATACCGTATTTGACGTCCTGAAGCAAGCTTGCACACTTTTGACTCCGTATCTATAACCTCGACCCTTTCACCAAAAACAACATCGACACCCCTTGATATTGCCAGATCGAGTAGCCTGTTATCGAACTTGATGCGATTGCAAAAATACAACTCCCCATAATCTTCGATCATGTTTATTCTTTGTCCCTTGTAATAAAACAGAGCGCTATTGGCTGAATATTCAAACATATCCTCCCAGTTAGAGTCGAAAATATCCAGAAAACTGTTTTTTGTCCTTCCGGTTAATCCTCCTCCACATAATTTCTCTCTTGGAAAAATAGCCTTGTCCACAATACAGACATCTATGCCGTTTTTGGCAAAAGTATAAGCAGCAGCCGTCCCGGACGGTCCCGCTCCCACAACGAGGCATGTATAACTGTTCTGCATATTCAAACCCTGAAATTAATAACGCTTATATAAGTGGTCAGTCCTCATCGCATTCAAACATCAGGGAACGCTGTTTGGCGGCATGAACGATCCGAAAGCTGTATATCTGACCAAAGATTGCGATTGCAGATTCAAAAAGTTTATCGATAGCTTTTACATAATTTACGTCAAGACAACAGTAGTCCAGCATAGAAAATTTCACTGCTCGACCGGATGAAGCGCAACGAAGACATCTTCAAGCGTTTCATGAAATACGAAATCTTCAAGACGTTCATTGCGAAGAAGCTGATGCATAACGTCTTCGAAAACATTAACCGTCAGGCGGGCTGACTTTATGTGAAATGAATAAAAAAACAGCCTTTCTTCGCCGCACATCGCACGGAAAAGCATTTTCCGCTTCATCGTTGCCTGTTCCTTCCTGAGATTTGGACCCGGAAAACCTCCTTTATTATCAAAATTCACGACAAGCGCGACACCAGTAAGTCGAGAAGATAACAAGCCGGGTTCAGGAGCGACGGCGCAGTACTGGCAGCAAAACAGGCTGAACTGAAAGC
>FUWD013027600.1_pt1 | contig 10240 bp, 12 predicted proteins | sample 1063281 | NCBI WGS metagenome assembly FUWD01 (sample SAMEA79048168, study PRJEB19326) | metagenome | biome: marine
CCAATAATAAATAATATAATAATATCAGTATATTCAAATTTTATTTTATTAATGTTCGTATCATTATTATCTATTTCAATTTCTACGTTTTCTTTAAATTCTTCATTTATTTGATTTTTATTTTTTCTTAAATAAGATTTAAATTCTTTAAATAACTCTTCAGTATTTTGATTTAATATATTATAATTTTCAACAGGTTCTTTTATTACCTCTTCTTCATTATATTGTTTATCTGAGTTATCTGAGTTATCTGAGTTATCTAAGTTATCTGAGTTATCTGAGTTATCAAGACTTGTATAATTTATATCTGAATTATATTCAGATATTTTATATTTTTTTTCATTTTTATTTTTAATTGAGTCTGTGTTATTATTATAATTATTGTATGCATATTCATTAGTCTCTTTTCTACTATCTATTATATTAAAATCTTTATAAACTTCATCTATATTTGAATATGCCAGTTTCCCCATTAATATTAACTATTATATTAATATATAAAAATAAATTATTAATAACTAATATCTTTTTTGATTACTATGATTTATTTAAATATTATATTATATTATAATAATCTATAAATGATAAATACTTTAATGACTGTTTTAAATTTTATTATTTGTATTGGACTTTTTATATATATTATATTGATTAGTGATAAAAATTGGTCGGACAAATATGCAAGTGAATTTTTAAAAGATATTATTAGTAATAATATATTTAGAGTTATATTTATATTTTTTATTGTTGGTATATCTATTGGATATGAAGTTGTTGGTGTGAATTGTTGTTATATATTAGCTATATTATTAAGTATATCATATATTATTACAGTAAAATATATTAATTATAATAAAGTAGAGGTTTCTGAAAAATTTCTAAATAATAATATACAATTTAGAAATGGTAACAAAAAGTTAACGAAATCACCAAGATGTGGACCATATGAAAAACTAAATTCAAAATTTAACCCGTCGCCAAATGAACCTTGTAATTCATTATTAAGTTTAAATACATTACATAATAGTTCAATATCAGGTCCCCTATCAACAAGTCAAACAGCTTGTCAGCTTAACATGCGCTAAATAATTAATATATTTTATAATTTAATATATAAACAATGAAATATAATTATATTAAAAATATAATTATAATTATACTTATTATTATTTTACTATTTTTAATATCAGGTGATAAAAAAATAACAAAACATAATTTAAAAAATAATACAGTACCTGTGTTATTCTTGTTATTTATATTTTATTTTACATTTAATAATATAAATCTTAATATAATGCTATTTATAATGATTGTTTTAATATTATCATTTACAAATATTTATAATATTATGATAAATAAATTTAATAAAAATATAGAAAATTATGAAAATGTTTTTAATTTAAATAGTAATTTTAAGAAAATGTTTAATTTAACTAATAAAACTAATAAATCAAAAATAGAGAAAATATTTAATAAAAATTTAGAGAAATCTTATGATACTGACTCCGAATCAGATGGTGACAATGAAGAAATTTTTAATAATTTAAATAATAATAATAAAAAAAATATAATAAAAAAATTTATTGAAAGCAAATTAACAAATTTAAAAAAAAAAGATAATAAAAAAGATAAAAAAAAAGATAAAAAAAAAGATAAAAAGGAAAAAGATAAAAAGGAAGAAGATAAAAAGGAAGAAGATAAAAAGGAAGAAGATAAAAAGGAAGAAGATAAAAAGGAAGAAGATAAAAAAGTAAAAATATTAATAGAAAAAGATAATAATTATGAAAAAATTATACAAAAAAGACAAGAATTAAAAAATAATAATTTTAATAAATATGATGTTAATACATTATTAGATAAAATAGATAATCAATTAAACATATTAAAATAATATAATATGGTGTTAAATACATTATTAGATAAAATAGATAATCAATTAAACAAATAAAATTAAAAAATTAATTTTATTTATTATATTATAATATTAATATGTTTTTTTTAGATAGTATATTTAAAACTTTAAATTCAAGTAAATTGCTAAGTGGTTTATTAATGATCGTTATGAATGTTGGTGGTAAATATATAAATATTGATTTACCACCTTCGTTAGATATTATTTTTTCAAATTTTTGGATGAGATTATTTATAATATTTAGTATTTGTTTTGCCGCAACAAGAGATATTAAAACTTCTATATTAATTGTATTAATTTATTTTTTAGTGATTAAATTTTTATTAAAAGAAAATAGTAAATCATATTTATTAAAAAATCAAAAAACGAAGATATCTAAAGAACAATATAAAAATGCTATTGATTTGATTAAAAAATATAAAATTCAATAAAAGTATATATAAATAATTGCGTAATAATATTAAAATATAAATATAGATATGTAATAACTCATTATATGGACAATATTAATTATAAAAATACGGAAACTATTACAATAGAAGATAACAGTACAAATAATGGTGATATTTCATTAACCCCTAAAATATTATCATCAGCATCTATTACAAAAGATGAAATATTTAAACAAGATAATAATTCAATTAAAATTAAAATTAAAAAACCAAAATTAAATAATAAAAAGGTTCCATTCGATGACCTAAATTTATTAGCAAATTCTAAAAAATTAAATATCAGTGATAATGTGTCAAATACAGACAGTGATATAAATATAGACGATGAATTAGAAAATCAAATCGATAGTTTAAATAACAATACTATTAGTAATAAAAATATACCAATAACTATAGACAATAGTACATATGATGATGCGGATGATGATGATGCTGATGATGATGATGATGATGATGATGATGATGATTCATATAATAGTAATAATAATAAATTTATGCCCGATAATGGAAATATGGGAGAATCTGATGATGATGATGTAGAGTCTGAACATATTAATGAACCAGAATTAAGCTATGAAGATATTCAAAAAATGAAATCTGAATTAATTTATAAATTATCTAGATTAGAACAAAGTGGATATAAAGCAAGTAGGAAATATACAATGGCATCTAATCTGGATGATATTAAATTTGAACACGATACTATTAAGAGACAGCGAGATATTGATAAAAGTATTAAATTTTCAAGAAAAATGCTTATAGGACTTATTGGTGGTATTGAATTTATAAATGAGAAAGCTGACCTGGTAGACCTAAAATTAACTGGTTGGTCTGAACAAACTATGGAAAGTTTAGGAGATTATGATGAAGTATTTGAAGAATTACATGACAAGTATGGCGAGACAGTTAAAATGTCTCCAGAAATAAAGTTACTAATGATGGTTGCTGGTAGTGGTTTTATGTTTCATATAACACAGGCAATGTTTAAATCTTCAACCCCGGAAGTTAGTGATATTCTAAGACAAAATCCAGATATTATGCAATCAATATCTAAAGCTGCTATGAATAATATGTCACAACAATATCATGATACAACACAAACTTCTCAAAATGATGACCCAATAATGAGTATGATGATGGGTGGAATTGAAAATAGTATAAATAATTTGAATAATTCAAAACAACCACCTTCTAAAAAATTTGATAAAAAAACATCTTCAATTGATAGTATTTTAGATCAATTAGATAATTCAACAGGGAGAGAATCAAATATTGAAACATCTAACAATAATATTAAAAATATTAAAATGAATAATAATAGACATAAAAAAAAGGTTGGTATTGATATTGATATATAATATATTAACTAATTCCTTTTGTATTTTAACTTGTTATTTTATAAAAAATATTAATTATATATTTAAATTATTAATAATATATTAATAACTTAAATAACTTAAATAATTAATATTATATTAATATCATAAATTATGGTAATTGAAACACATTCTTATAAAGCAGAAATTTCTGAATTAATGAATTTAATAATTAATACTTTTTATAGTGAAAAAGATATATTTTTAAGAGAATTAATATCTAATGCTTCAGATGCATTAGATAAAAAAAGAATACATATTTTACAGTCTGAAAAAGCAGTTGACGATGAATTATCAATTAAAATTAAAGTAAGTAAAGAGAATTCTTCAATTTTAATAGAAGATAATGGAATTGGTATGTCTGAAGAAGATTTAATTAATAATTTAGGAAAAATAGCAAAATCTGGAACAAAAACATTTTTAAATTCTATGAAAAATAAATCTGATAATAATTTTATAGGACAATTTGGTGTTGGTTTTTATTCAGCATTTTTAGTAGCAAATAGTATTCAAATAACAACTAAAAAAATAAACAGTGATAAAGTATATAAATGGAAATCTACATTAACTGCTATTGAACAATATACGATTGAAGAAATAGATAATGATGATGATGATTTTAAATCAGGTACAAAAATAGAATTACAATTGAATGAGAATGAATATAAATATTTAGATAATGAATTAATTAAAACAATTATTAATAAACATAGTCAATATATTCAATATCCATTATATTTATTTGAATTAAAAAAACACAATAGTAGTGCTGATGAAGAAGGTCTTGAAGAAGAAGATATTGAAGAAGATATTGAAGAAGATATTGAAGAAAATGTTGAAGAAAAAGAAGATGTTAAAGAAAAAGAAGAAGAAGTTGAAGAAAAAGAAGATGTTGAAGATGTTGAAGATGTTGAAGAAAAAGAAGATGTTGAAGAAAAAGAAGAAGAAGTTGAAGAAAAAGAAGATGTTAGAAGATGTTGAAGAAAAAGAAGAAGAAGTTGAAGAAAAAGAAGATGTTGAAGATGTAGAAGATGTTGAAGAAAAAGAAGAAGAAGTATGGACACAATTAAATAACCAGAAACCATTGTGGCAGAGAGATAAGAATGATTGTATTGAAGATGAATATAAATTATTTTATAAAAACTTAACAAATGAATCTGATGAATATATGGCAATGGAACATTTTAAAGTTGATGGTAATTTTACAGTTAAGGGTATTTTATTCATTCCTAAAAAAAGACCATTTGATAGTTATCAAAATACAGAACAAAAAAGAAGTATTAAAATTTATTCAAAAAATGTATTTATTATGGATAAATGTGACGATATTATTCCAAACTGGTTAAACTTTGTTAAAGGTGTCATTGATTCTGAAGATATTCCATTAACAGTATCAAGAGAAATGTTACAACATAGTTCTACTATGAAAACACTTGGTAAAGTAATAATGAGAAAAAGTTTAGATATGTTGGATATATTAAGTAAAAATGAAGAAGATTTCTTACAATTTTATTATAATTATTCTAAAAATATAAAAATGGGTATATATGAAAATTCTGTTCATAAAGAAAAATTATGTAAATTATTAAGATATCAAACTAATAACTCTGATAGTAAATTAATTAGTTTTGATAAATATATACAAAATATGAGTGAAGAAGAGACTAATATATATTATATATCTGGAGAATCTATAGAATCTATTATAAATTCACCATTTCTAGAAAATTTAAATAAAAATAATAAAGAAGTTCTACTAATGACAGACCCATTAGATGAATATATGATGCAAAATTTACAAGAATATTCTGGTAAAAAATTTATATCAATAACACGTGATAATTTAGATTTAGAAAATGATTCAGAAAAAGTTAAATTTTTTGAAAAATTATGTACAGCAACAAAAGAAATTTTAGGAGATTTGGTTGAATCTGTAAGAATAAGTTCTCGTATTGTTAAAACGCCATGTTGTATTGTAACATCTAATCAAGGATGGAGTGCAAATATGGAAAGAATAATGAAAGCACAAGCATTGGGGGATGATTCTATGAATCAATATATGAAATCTAAGAAAATATTAGAAATCAACCCAGATAATAATATTATTCAAAATTTAAATGAAACTTTTAATAATTCTGGCAAAGACGAAATTATTAATATTACAAGATTACTATTTGATTTGGCATGTTTAAATTCAGGATTTCAATTAAATTCTAATTCATTATTTACAAATAGAATGTATGAAATGGTTGAAATTGGTCTAGGTATAGATAATAATTCCTCTAAAAAAGAAGAAGAGAAAGAGAAAGAAGATGAAGATGAAGAAGAGAAAGAAGAAGAGAAAGAAGAAGAGAAAGAAGAAGAGAAAGAAGAAGAGAAAGAAGAAGAGAAAGAAGAAGAGAAAGAAGAAGAGAAAGAAGAAGAGAAAGAAGAAGAGAAAGAAGAAGAGAAAGAAGAAGAGAAAGAAGAAGAGAAAGAAGAAGAGAAAGAAGAAGATGAAGAAGAAGAGAAAGAAGAAGAGAAAGAAGAAGAGAAAGAAGCTGAATAAATAAACAAGAATAAAAAATATATGAAGAATGAGATTAATAAATTATTTTATAATTATATATAATTATAAAATAACAATTTAAAATAACTAATTTAATTAATTTTTAAAGACATATAAGATTTAAGAGTTTTTTTATTATTTGTAACAGGTTTTTTTCTTTTTAATTTTAAAGAATTAATTGCCTTACACATTAAATTTTTATTAACAGGAATATATATTTTTTTTTCAGATTGATTAGCAGTATTTATATAACTCTCTTCTACATGTGGTAATATAGTAATTAAAGGTGGGTATAATAAATTTATTTTTTTATTTTGTAATGAGTTCATTCTAAATTCTTCAATTGATAATATTCCTCCAAATATTTGTAATGATTCTCTCGGAGGTGCTAAATTAATTTTTAGTAAATATAGTATTATTTGATAGTTTATATAAATAATTTAATAAACTATATCTTCTCCATATTTCACTATCTTTTTTATCAAAATTATAAGATGCAGCACAGTTATAACTACAAAAATATCCAATTACATGAAATAAATTTGTTTCATATTTTATTGGCAATGGTATAGGTACAGTATCAATCTTATGAACACACCATAAACATGATTGACATGTAGTTTTAGGCCAAAATAACATATTATTTATTGGTTTTATATATTTAGTACATAAAAAATTAATATTATCTCTATTATTATCAGTATTTGTTATATTATCAATATACTCAGTATTTTCAGTATTTTCAGTATTTTCAGTATTTTCAGTATTTTCAGAATTATTCGTATTTTCTATAATATCAGTATTATTAACTGCTTCTATTTTATTATTTTTTAAAATTAATTGATATTCGTCATTTTTTAATTTTAAATTATTATTTATTAACTCTTTTTGAAAAATTGCATATTTAGAATTATTATTTTCGTCATTTTTATTTAAATATTTAATATCCATTGTTGATTCTTCATATGGCGAAGGTTCAACAATAGTAGGTTTATATTCATATATATTATTTTCTATTAAATCAACATCAAATAAATCATCCTCATTTAAAGGCATATGGATTACTATATTTGTATCTAATCCTAATAAATTATTATTATTTGATTTTAAAACACTATATACTTTTTCTTTTGGTTTACGTCCTCTTTTTTTTGGTATTTTTGGTAATATATCTTCTTCTGTTTTAATTTTAGGCTTTCTTCCTCTTTTTTTTGGTATTTTTGGTAATTTATCTTCTTCTGTTTTAATTTTAGGTTTTCTACCCCTTTTTTTAAGTATTTTAACTGGTAAATCACCAATATCTTTTTTTTTTATCTTTTTTTTATCTTGTTTACAAATAGATAATATACCACTATCTTGTTTGTTGGTATCTTCACTATTCAAAACTGATATATCAATATCTGGTTTATTAGTATCCTGATTATTAATATCTTGATTATTAATATCCTGATTATTAATATCCTGATTATTAATATCCTGATTATTAATATCCTGATTATTAATATCCTGATTATTAATATCCTGATTATTAATATCCTGATTATTAATATCCTGATTATTAATATCTTGCTTATTAATATCCTGATTATTAATATCCATATAATTAATATTTTTTATAATAACTTTAAGTAAATATAAATTTTTTGATTATCAATATTCATAGTTATATTATATCCTTAAGTACATGTAAAAATATTATAAAATAAATAACAACAGTTCACTACGTTATTTTAATCTTTAAGTATAAATATTTAAAAACAATACCCTTTATTTATTTTATAACAAAAGATAGATAGAATATTAAATGACTATATTAGAATTATTTAAAGTTATAAATATATAAGAAATATAACAAATATATGAATAATAAAGAAATAATACTTAATGAATTTACAAACCACAATGTACCTCTGGTTCTGTAGATAAAGAATGTAATACTGCTTTTTTTGAAGGAACAGTTTCTACTAAATTAATAAGATTAAATGGAACATTAGCACCCTTAGAATTTTGGGATTTAACTACTGATATTCCACATCCTAAGGCACCACAAGGTCAATTAAATGACAATTTTATAAAAATTATCATGATAACAGTAATACCAAAAACAAAAGAACAACAATCATTATTATCAACAGCTCTTTTAAGAGCAAGACATTATAATATTAGACTAATTATACCAAAATATAAATATCCTTCTTATATTAGGTGTAATATTCATAATGATTTTTAAATATATATAAGTAATATTATTTAACTATATAAATTATCAATTTTTTTGAGTGATTTTTTTAAATTATCAAAGTATTCATTATAAGTATATTCATTATAAAAAATATATTTATTTTCTTTTGTATATTTATTTATTTCTTTTATCAAATGATTAGATATAAATTTTAATCTTTTTTTTAGAAATTATATTTTGTTTAAATAAATTATATAATAATTCAGAATAATTATTATAAAGGTATATTTTATCTTTAGAAGTAATTAGTGAATTATTAAATGTATCAAAATTATTTTCTTTTAATCGATTTCCAATATATGGAAATTTATAAATAATTTTATTATTATGTAAATTATAATTTTGTTGTAATAAAAATAAATAATTTTTTTTATTAATTAAATTATTATTTTTATTCATATTAATTATCATATTAATTAACTCCAAATTATTAGTATTTGAAATATATATAAATTTAATATTAGGGAACAATAACATATATAATAATATTTTTATTGTATTATTATGTTGATTATTATCAATTTCTATAATATCATGTTTTATATTATTGAATTCATAATTTAAATTTACAAAATTATTTTTTTTTTTAACAATTGTAATATAATTAGTTATTATATCACTTTTTAGTATATTTTTTATTATTTTTAAAATACAAGGATATTCTTTATTTTTTTTTAATAATTTATCTTTTTTACTTATTATGGTATCGTTTATATCTATTATTATATGATATGCTTGAATATCAATTTTAGATTTGTTAATATGATTTAATAGGTCTTCTAGTAAATCATTTCCCAATTTATAAATAAATTTAAATAATATATTATCTTTTGCTAATTTTAATTTAAACTTATATAAATTTAATCCATTCATTCTTAAAAGTTCATTATATATAGTTTTATTTTTTGTAAAATATACATTAGACAGTTTAGAAAAATTTTGACCAGTATCTATCTTATTTGATATAAAAGAATTTATATTCATTATATATTAATAATATAATAAAAAAATATATAGTAAATTATATGAATAGAACATTTACAATAATGAACTATCCAAATAAAGGAGATTATTATGGTAAATTTATAGGTAAATATCCAGGTGTTGCAGCAAATAAAGCATTTTCTAAACTTTCCAGATTAATTAACTTATCAAATAGTGAAACAGATAAACAACTTGTATTATATTTAAAAGATATAACAAATAATAATAATAATAATAAAATATATAGATATATAGGTTCAAGGGTTAAATTAGTTACTCCAACTATAGTTAATTATAATGGACATAAAGTTTTCCATAATTATAAAAATATTATTGCATTATGGCCATAATAAATATATATATACTTATTACTAACAATAGAGATATAAACATATATATAATGATTTGTATAATATGTATTAATATATATTATAATATATATTAATAATATATGGATATTAATGAATATAAAATAATATATAATGAAGATAATATTAAAACTAAACAAATATCAACGGATAATAGTATTTCTAATAATTTAATTGGTAATTTAGCATCAACTTTAGAAACGAATAATAATTATGCAATTTATGATAAAATTATGATCAAATGGGTGGTTTAATATTAACTTATATAATAGACCCTGTTAATAATAATAAATATAAAATAACTTCAATAAAAGCAAAAAAATTAATAAGAAATTATATAAATTTTTCATTAAATAAA
>FUWD013192522.1_pt1 | contig 10239 bp, 29 predicted proteins | sample 1063281 | NCBI WGS metagenome assembly FUWD01 (sample SAMEA79048168, study PRJEB19326) | metagenome | biome: marine
GCAGTTACTGTTGTCAATGTATTGCGTCAAATCTTTCCAGGACTTCCACTTACTATTTCTCGACCTTTCCCAACTGGACTTGATACTATACATGAAAAGACAGTAACCGCAGCATTAGATATCCTTACGTTTCATACTTATGGCCCAACGAACTTGGAATGGTATCTCTCTCCAATCAGAAATGAATGGACTCGATTACAGCAAAGACTTTTGAATGTAAGGTTCGCTTGTGAGTCTGTTGCAGTAAACTCATTGGGAAAGCCATTCATTTGTACTGAGGATCCATGTATTCCAGTGCGTGGCCCCTTCGGCGATTTCTTCTGTGGTTTATTCAACAAGCCGCAAGACAAAGATTTGACAAATCATTATATTCAAGTCAGTAGAAGTTATTTAGAACATGGTGCAATGGGACCAGGAATGCAATGGTCAAATTGTATTCAAGATCTCCCCAACAGTTTCGTTGAAGCAATTAGGAAAGAGGGATTCATAGACAACTAATATCATGTTATCAATTGATCAAATCATATGTGCCTTATGTCCTCAGCCGGGATACTGCTGCAAACAATTTATTATTACAAGGGAAGGTCAACAAGAATCCTTCTGGGAAGGTGAAACAGAAGCAGTCAATGATTATCTTAAAAATTTACCTCAATTTGAAGTTGATGGTGTCTTCTCTAGACATTATTGTGATGAACATAAAACGTATTATGTTACTTATTGGTTCAGATGTTCTGCATTAAAGAATGGTCGTTGTACAATATATTCAACACGTCCTCCCATTTGTCAAAATTACAAACCCTTCAGTAGTCTTCTATGTTCCTTTTATCGTTTCGCCAACATGGTTCTAAAAGGAGAAACAGAATGACCTTCGCAGCCGAGTTAGAGATGCTTATCAACAAACATTCCAAAGAGAATGAGTCCGACACCCCTGATTTTATTCTTGCGGAATACATTTTGAATTGCCTCAAAGCATTTGACCATGCAACGAATGAAAGAACCAAATGGTACTCTGAGAATTCTGAAGGAGATGTTGAATGATTCCTTTAATTATATTATTAATCTCCTCGACTGTATTTGCTTACTTTGGGTACAAACAGTACAGGGAGATTGAGAGACTAGTCCTTGAGAATCTTCAGATGCATGATTCACTGATGTATTACGAATACCATTGTCGTCTCCTCAATGATCCTGAATACCGCGACATGTCACTTCAAGACCTAAAAGAAGATGCAGGAGCGTACGCAAAGTCATGCCTCTAAATCCTTTAATTCTATTAGCGATGATTGTATTCTGGAGTGTGATCATATGGATACTATTCTTCTAGTTGTTATATTATCTTCAAATCCCAAACCTTATACATTCATTAGAGATACTGCTCTCGAAGCCGCAGTCACATGCAGCAAGTTCAAAGACGCTCAATGTGATCTCTATGAGATTGATTTAAAGAATTTAACGATCAATCGAAAACCCCTTCCAGCAATCCCTAGGAGTGAACTATGAAGATATTTATCCCTTCTATGACTATAATCGATGAAGACGGCCATTACACTTATATTAGAGATACTACCCTTGAAATCTCATTCAATGATTTCCTTTCATACATTCAAACCCCTTCCAATGCTCCCCGAATAAATCCAAAGGTTAAGCCTCCCAAGACCCAGCTTTGCTAAATACTCCGAATAAATACTAAGAACGTAGCTCTCACAAAGTTAATAATAAACACTCCATCCTCTTAGCAATGTCACCAACCTCACCCCTAATCCCATTATAACCATCCTCTTTACCTTTACCTCTACCTCTACCTGTATCCTTTTTCCTTTCCTCAGTAATATCCCCTTCATTATCACATCGTCATTATTCTTTAACGCAATTCCAATGCTATTCCTTTCTGTGGAATAATCCAGAGATTCCTTCTGTCTTCTTTATTATATCGAAGGCATAAGGACTGGATTAGGGTGAAAATATAAGCCTTAGGGTGTTCAAATTTTAGGGCGGCGGCAATGTGGGGGTAGATATAGTTGTTTGTATTATTTGTAGGATTTGATATAGGTTGAGAGTTATGAGTGATTGTTAGTTAGTTTGATATATGAGTGTTTAGTGTATATGTAGTATATAGTAGATATGTAGATTGAAAGGAGAATAAGATGAAGTTTGTTATTGGTTTATTGATTTTTTGTAGTTTAGTGAAGTTTGGTGGTTGTGTGGTTGAAGGAGTTGAGAAAGAGGTTGAGAGTTGGGGGTTAAGGGATATAATAGAAGTTAGGATGGAAATGGTAGAGAAAGGAGAATGAAATGGAAAAGGTGTTGAGAAGTGTGATGGTGAATGAGTTTGTAGTGGTAGAGTTTGAAGTGAATGAAGAAAGTAGAAAGTTTTTTGGAGGAAATGAGAGTTGGGTTGAAGTTAGGAAGAATGGTAAGGTTGATGATGTAGGAGTTGAAGGGTGTATGTTTGGAAAGTGGGTTAGGGATGGAATGAAGATGTTTAAGTGAAAGATTGATCGTTATTGAGACATCTAAGGATTCAGATCTTTAGGTGTCTCGGTGATATGATCAATCAAGATCTATCTAGACAACAAAGGAGAATCAAATGAACATGTTGTGTACAAAATGCAAAATTCACTTGTCGGAAATGGCGGATGAGATCATAGATGATGGGTATGAAATCACTTTCTGTGATCGCTGCGAAAACGAAATTGATGTTTATTATATGGAGAACGACCTCGATGGTTCTCTTGAATCGTTTCGGGCTTCTGTAATCGTATCAGAATATCGTGCGATAAGGGAAGGAGTTAAGAAATTGTTCAGCAGTAAGAAGTTCAACGAGATGTTGAAAAAAGCGTTGGGCGAGCAGGATTGATCGTTATTGAGACATCTAAGGAAATCATTCTTTAGGTGTCTCGGTGATATGATCAATCAAGGTCGTATCTAAACAGTAAAGGAGTATATCATGAGCTTTTACTCAAAAATTCGGTCGGCTAGGGAATTGGCAGCTCGGGGGGAAATCCTCGGAATGTTGAGGAATCTCAAGGAGGCTACGGATGATGAGAAAATCGTAGACTTCTTAGAGATTGTGCTGGATGTGTTTATGGAGGATTGTGGGGAGTACGTTTCCCCAATCTTCGATAAATAAATTGAATTGATCGTTATTGAGACATCTAAGGAAATCATTCTTTAGGTGTCTCGGTGATATGATCAATCAAGGTCGTATCTAAATCAAGAAGGAGAATGTCATGAGGTTTACAACGGTTAGGGTGTCTGAGATGGTTCCTGAGATGTTTGAGGAAATGGTGACGGTGATGGTTCGGGCCTGTCGGCCTGAGGATGTAGTTGTCACTTCTCGGGGTATGAGCTTTGTTGTTGCAGGTTTTGGGGCAGAGGGTTTTCAAGGGGTTTGTGTGACGGTTATGTTTGGCTGATTGATTGATTGATCGTTATTGAGACATCTAAGGATTCAGTTCTTTAGGTGTCTCGGTGGTAGATCAATCAAGATCTATCTAGACAACAAAGGAGAATATCATGAGTACAAGTTATCTTACAACAACGTGGAGCCCGATGATGATTTCCTCTTCGAGTTTGGAGGCAAGGGTAGTTGAGTTGACCGATCTGAAAGCAGTTCCAAAGGGATTGAAATCGGCGGTGTCTCACGAGTTGACGGCGAAGGTGTTGTCGGTTCTGTTCGAAAGGCCTGTGGAATTCAACCGGGTGAACTTGTCGCTGAAGTTGGGGGATGAGGTGTTCGCAGTGGTTCCGAACTTTCGGGCTACGGAGGCTCGAGAGTTCACGAGGGAAGAAGTAGAGGCGGCTGGATTCAGGATTTTCTGGGTTATCATCGTTCCGTGTTCAAGTGATTGGTCCATACGGGGCCAGCTTGAAGATGTTGGTGGTTCTTTGGTGACATTGAAATCAGGTTACAAGAATCCAACGGAAGCGTTGATTGCATGGAGGTTTGGACAATTTGAATACGACACTGGCTACTGCGGTGTCGTAGATGTGTGGGTGAGTCCTACAAGTTTCTAGAGGAACGTCCTGATTGATCGTTATTGAGACATCTAAGAGAGATCTTAGGTGTCTCGGTGATATGATCAATCAAGGTCGTATCTAAATCAAGAAGGAGAATGTCATGAGTATCAGAATTATTAATGAAGAGAAGGAAATCATTGAGAAGCTGGAGAGTATCGCGAGGGCAGGCCGATCACTTCCTACGGGATATGCACAAGATGTCCTGAGAGAAGAGGCAAGGAAGTTATTCAACATCGCGGTAGTGGAATTGGGGGTTGAAAAGAAGCAATTGCGGACTCATTTGAAAACTCTTGTTTGATCGTTATTGAGACATCTAAGGAATTCGTTCTTTAGGTGTCTCGGTGATATGATCAATCAAGGTCGTATCTAAATCAAGAGGGAGTATATTATGAAAAGTACAAGAATCAGTTTTCCTCATGAGATTGAATTACTGGAAGGTCAGAGAGTTCGAATTATCAGCAGGGAGGATTATATCAGAGCAGTTGTATGCAATGTGGTGGGGTCCTTGGAAGATGTCGGGAATTTCATCTCTTGGTGCAATGAGGGACGTGACATGATTCAGGACGTCAGAGATAGACAGGTGGATTTCCAGAGGAAGGCAATTGAGTTCCTCAAGATCGTCGATTGATCGTCGATTGATCGTTATTGAGACATCTAAGAGAGATCTTAGGTGTCTCGGTGATATGATCAATCAAGGTCGTATCTAAATCAAGAAGGAGTAAATCATGAATCATTGGAGATGGAAGGAACGAAGGGCTACGATCAGCTTGGCGAAGAAAAGAAGAAAGAAGGAGAAGATACTAGCAGCTGTAATGGCTGTGGTTGTGGTGCTGGGATTTCTATCGCTCATTCCATTGTTTAAGGCGATGGGATACGGGTCGGAGGACGACAATTGGGATATGGATTATGTTTGTGTGAACGGTGTCTGTGATTCATATGACAGAGTCCATGAGGTTGCGGTGATTCATCAAGGGATTGCGAGGATTGTGTATTGATCGTTATTGAGACATCTAAGGATCAGATCTTTAGGTGTCTCGGTGATATGATCAATTAAATCAACAAAAGGGGGGAGGTGATAACAACTATGTTCCGGGCTATACAGGATATCATGGGATGTCCTGTGGCGCTACGCGCTTCGGGCTTTTTATTAGACGAAGGTGCGGCCTGGCAAGAGTTCACTAGCGATGCTGGTGAATGTCGTCTAACTTGGGACGATAACACTTGCTGGTTGGCGATGGACTGGGATGATGAGATCTCATGCTGGGGTCGAGTCGTTCATTGGTCTTATCGCTAGCAATGGCGCCTAACCTGGTATCTTCGGGATATCGGAGCTTAATAGTTTGAGCTTGGCAACAGAATCAAACTAAATTTTTATAGGTCAAGGGTGACTTATAGGTCAAGATTTTGGTTTTTATATTGTTGTAGTTATAGTTTATTGTTGTTGTTGTTGTATTATGATTTGAACATTAACATGAAAGGAGATTAAGATGAGTGTAGAAAGTAGAAGGCGGTGTGAGGAGCAATGCGAAAAATGCCTGGAGTTTGAGGAGATGGAAGGGTGGCGGAAGAAGGACCGGCAGGGGGAAGAAAACAGGAAAAGGTGGGAGGAGGATTCGTCCTCTTGGTTCAGCCAGGAGGATGAGTGATGGATTATCATCGATGGTTGGGGGGGAGAAAACGTGATGTTGTTTGTCACGTTTTTTCTCTTTTTTGTTTTTATATTTTGTTGGATCATTGGAGTATATTGTTTTACCTATTAATTTGTACCTGGTGACTGGTGGTAGGTAAAGGTGGTGGTGGTTGTTTGGACAAGGTCCCATCAGGTATAAGTTAATATGTAAACCAGTTTTGGCTCCAAAAATGAAAAGTGAAGTATAGTGATCCATTTTATTTTTACAATGATTGACCGTCATTGAGACATCTAAGGATCAGTTCTTTAGGTGTCTCGGTGGTAGATCAATCAAGGTCTATCAAATTAACAAAGGAGTATATCATGTTGAGAGAAGAAGGAATGGTCATTACAACAGACATCAAGGAAGCGGCTCGTCTCGTCCTGGCTGGTGGAATTCTGGCAGTGGAGGTGGATCGGGTGGGAAAGCAGTTGGAGAAAATTGGTATCCTCCCGGAGACAACAGAGGTGAAGTGTTGGGTGGTGATTATCCCGAATTGACCGTCATTGAGACATCTAAGGATTCGTCTTTAGGTGTCTCGGTGGTAGATCAATCAATCAACAATTAGGAAAGGAGAACGTCATGAAGATCAGTGAAGTTCGGAGCAGTAAGTTGTCAATGTACCTTGGTGACCTTGAGGAGATCGTGTCAGTGGGGAAAACGGTTGGTCGCAATGGGGCAGCAGGATTAACGTTGTTCGCAGCAGCTAGGGAATTGTTCGAAGAGTGTGTGAAACTGGGTTTGGAGAGGGATGAACTTCGGGAACATCTCAAGAGGATTCCGGCAAGAGTATTTTGATTGATCGTTATTGAGGCATCTAAGAGAGATCTTAGGTGTCTCGGTGATATGATCAATCAAGGTCGTATCTAAATCAAGAAGGAGAGAATCATGAGTAGAATAATCAGAGTGGATAGGTTAATCCTCGAGCTGAGGATTAACCACTTGGGCCCGATTACGGTTATCAAGCAGGCTCTAAATGTCAGTAATGAAGATATTATTGACATGAAAGAGAGAGAGGGCTCGAGAGCTGTTATGGAGCTTGCGAGGGAGTGTCGGCAGATGCTCTTAGCAGAACTCGATTGATCGTTATTGAGACATTTAAGGATTCAGTTCTTTAGGTGTCTCGGTGGTAGATCAACCAGTCAGCTGAAGCAGTATTGTTGTTATTTATTGTTTGTTGTTGTAGTATTGTGATTTGAACATTAACATGGAAGGAGATCGTTATGGAAAAGTGGACGGTGTTTGAGATTGTGTTTGAGATGGTGTCCCGCTGTCCTGATAGTAGGTGGTGGGATTGTATACCATTTTTCTGTCAAATGACGGGGTTGTCTAGGGAGGAAGTGATCGAGGAGTTGGGAGTATTGGGTTGTACAGTGATAGATGATGACGTATTTGTCGAAAACTTTATCATGCAGTAAAGAGGAGGTTGGTCATGTGAAAAAGTTGTTTTGTTTTTTATTGTATTGTTTTGTTGGATTATTATTGGTTATTCAAATGTCTTTGCCGGTCCATGTGACTGGCAGATCAATGCGGGGTGGTGGATGGGTTTGGACATATTCTCATTGAGTATCAGTTTTAGTGTAGTCCAAGTTTGGCTCCAAAAATGAAAGGAGATTATTATGGTGGGACTAAGGAGTATGGTGTTTGGACATCTGGATGCAGTGATCAAGGAGTGTGTGGAAAAATCAGTGAAAGAAAATCAGTTGGTTTGGTCCTGTCTTACGAACAAAGAAATTCAAGACGCAAGCTTTGAGGTATATAAAGTGTCTGGCACCACAGCAACTGAGATCAGGGTGAGGATTCGTCTTTACGTACGGCAATGGGTTAAAGCTCGGAAGAAGTGAGCATCAAGCTTCCAAAATAATTTAAACGTCAGTAGAATATCTAAGCATAAGAAGACATGCTTGGATATTCTGCTGCTTGTTTAAATCATTTTAGAATCTTAATTCAGAAAGGAGGTGAATCAAATGAAGTACATCATCTGTCTGATTCTGCTGGCAGGATGTAACGATGTGTGCATTGTCAATCGTGTGATCGATGGTGATACTATCGTGTGTGATCATGAAGTGGTTCGGTTGGCAGGAATCAATGCGGAGGAGTTCGGGACTTTCAAAGGTGAACGGGCTACAAAGAAACTCAAACAGTTGGTTGAAGGAAAGGAGGTGTTAATCAAACCTCGAGGTACGTGCTACTACGGTCGAAGGCTAGGTGTAGTGTTTCTGGATGACCTCAACGTTAATAAGGAGATGTATCAACTGGGGTATGTAGATCGTTATTATTACAAAGGCGAAGCAAAACCTTTAGATTGAAAGGAGAAGTGAAATGCAATGTCCAAAGTGTTATGAACAGTTTGATCCAAGTGCTGGGTGGTTAGATCTGTGGGATAAGAAGGGGGTCAGGTCAAAGGCAGAGAATTATGTTTATATGTGCAGTAAGAATCATCGCAAGATCCAGAGGGCAACGAAACTGATTGAATTGGCGAAGCGTTTGGAGAGGGAGGTAGAGGTAGAAGCGGTAGAAGCATCGAAGTTGATTCCAACGGAGTACAGCTACAGTGTCAAAGTGGATAACCAGAAACCTACCAAATGGACGAAGTTCGAAGGAGAATATATCATCATCACGGCTACATTGTCAGAAGAGTCTCAAAGAGCAAGGTTTGAGTTCCTGGAGAGATTCGGATCGTTTCGTTGTTTCTTTGACAGTGAGTACATCAAGACAAGCGTCTGCTACTACAGGAAGTACAACATGCTGTTTCATGATCGTGGAGGTTGGAATCTTCTCTTGGATGAACAACCGTGCAGTGATGAGGAATGGGAGGAACTGAAGAAAGGTAACATCAGTGCGAAGTTCTTGAGGTGAACAAATCCAAGATAGAAAGGAGGTGAATTCGAATGACGTTGGAGAAAGCAAGAGCGTTGATCAAAGACGTCAATGAGCGTCTGGATGAGATTCTCGTGAGATATGAGAAAGGTTTTATCACGTCTCATGAGATGTTCCTGCATTTGTTCGATGAGATGTATCAAGGATCACATCGGATGGCTGTTCTTGGGGGCTTGGTAAAGGAAGGAGATTGATCGTCATTGAGGCATCTAAGAGAAATCTTAGGTGTCTCGGTGGTATCTCAATCTCAAAAAGAAAGGAGGTGAATCAGATGAAGGGGTATTGCACTTTGCAAGAGGATTTGGAATGTGATAAAGATTGTTTCGCATGTCCTTACTTTGTTCTGGGAGGTGAACAGAGTGGGAAGAAAGTTGTAGGAAGATGTACAAACGATTCAGATGTTCCTTGCAATGAAGATTGTTTCGCATGTCCTCACTTTGTTCTGGGAGGTTAATCAATCTCAAAAAGAAAGGAGGTGAATCAGATGAATCTTGTATCTCCGAATGAAATGTTTAAAGCGTCTAAGGAGATGATGCTTGGTGGTAAAGATCCAGTTACGTATTATGACTGGGTTAATATCATCAACTTCTGGGCTGCAAACCTTCACAAAGATCTGTTGAAAGGAGAGATGCCGGCATTGATGTTGCTTTGCAAGATGTACGAGTGTCCGTTGGAGAAGTCTCAGATTCTGTCAATCGGTTCTCAACAGTACGAAAGGAGGATTCAAAGTGAGAATTTCAGAAATGGTGGCAAAGATTCAGGAGTTGGATGAAAAGATTCGTAAGATGGAAGGAGACAGAAGAGTGATGGTGGATGATGTCAAGCGGGAACTGATCACATCGGGGAGAGTGGAATTCCTCGAGGTGAACTGGAAGAAGTTGGAAAGGCTTGGCCATAGAATGTAACTCATAGACGTCCTGAGCAAGACGTTAAAAGGCTCGGAAAGGAGGTGATATTCATGTCAGAGACTACGAGACTTCAAAAGGCGATTAATAAATACCAGAAACTGGATGATGAATTGTATGAGTTACAACAAAGTGTGAAACTGGGTGAGATCAAGTGTGAAACGGCGATAGATGATATTAAGCGTGAGGTGTCCAAGCTAGGATGGTTTGGAATGTTGGATCTTAATTGGGATAAATTGAGGAAGCGTTCGTAAACTCTATAGACGTCCTGAGCAAGACGTTAAAAGGCTCGGAGAGGAGGTGAATCAGAATGAAGAATCTTAAGAAGGGTTTGGATTGTGATCGTTGTGAATTGTCTAGGTGTTGTGTGATGTGTTGTCAGATCACCAATCTGGACAGTTGCACTACGTCATGTGACAAAGAGATGACTCAAGATTTCCTGAAGCGTATTATCGAGACGAGATCACTTCGGGAGCAGAGAGGAGACATTACTCAGTTTCACAAGGAGATGAGGAAGCGTTCGTAAACTTTATTGACGTCCTGAGCAAGACGTTAAAAGGCTCGGAGAGGAGGTGAATCAAAGGTGACTGATGAAGAAGGAAAGGAATTAGCAAAGGCAATTGTATCAGACATCATCATGTTGTTGAGTAAATTGGATTTTATAAAGTTCAGATCAGTGATCGAGATTCTCATGGAGTATGAATATCCTGCTGTGATCGATTGAATAAACTTTATTGACGTCCTGAGCAAGACGTTAAAAGGCT
>FUWD012853581.1_pt1 | contig 10235 bp, 10 predicted proteins | sample 1063281 | NCBI WGS metagenome assembly FUWD01 (sample SAMEA79048168, study PRJEB19326) | metagenome | biome: marine
TTTAAGAATATAGTACTGAAGTATAAAGATTATCATGCTTTGAACAATGTCAGCATCATGATAAACAAAGGTGAAAAGATAGCTCTTGTAGGCGATAGCGGAGGCGGTAAAAGTACCTTTATCAATATGCTTCTTCGTTTTTATGACCCGGACAGCGGTGAAATCACAATAAACGGTAAAAATATCAAAGAGTTTAACAGTGATTCACTCAAACATCATATCTCTTTGGTGACCCAGAGAATTTACATATTTCAGGACACTTTGGCGGCTAATGTCGCTTATGGACAGGAAATTGATGAAACAAGAGTAAACCAAGCTCTCTCACTTGCGGATGCTACTGTGTTTGTTGATTCTCTTGAAAATGGAATACACACTAAAATGGAAGAATTCGGTGCAAATCTTTCAGGTGGACAAAGACAGCGAGTTGCGATTGCAAGAGCGATATACAAACACTCTTCACTTTTACTCTTTGATGAAGCAACATCAGCACTTGATAATGAGAGCGAAAAGAGGATACAAGCTTCTTTAGATAAATATACAAAAGATAAAATAAGCATAACAATAGCACACCGATTAAGCACCATAGAACATGCTGATAAAATCTTAGTTATGCAAAAAGGCTCTATTGTAGCATCCGGAACGCATCAAGAATTATTGGATACTTCAGAGATTTATCAAAGATTAGCTGGAGAATTTGAAAAATAAATTAATCGCTTTATTAACCTTTTTTAGAGATAATCGCATTAATTATTAAAATACAATAAATTTACGCCTCGTTAAGAGGCAAGCTTTTGTGACCATAGTGGTCCGAGCGAAGCCTTATAATGCTTTGCTTTTAAAAGCATTAAGGATTAAAAATGCTAGATTTCGCAAAGTTTACCAAGTACTCAAAACCTGGTCCACGTTATACAAGTTACCCGACAGCATTGGAATTTAGTGATTCTTATGAATATGATGAGTACATAAAAAAGTTAGAATCACAAGATTCTTCTCGTCCTTTGAGTCTCTATTTTCATTTGCCTTTTTGTAAAAACGCATGTTACTTTTGCGGCTGTAATGTTGTTTTTACTTCTAAAGAAGACAAGATGCTTCGTTACATGGAATACCTAAAAAGAGAATTGAAAATATTATCTACCCATTTGGATTGTAATAGAAAAGTGATTCAGATGCACTTTGGCGGCGGAACTCCAACTTTCTTTTCAGCAGCACAGTTAAAAGAGATTATCGAGGAGATTAAATCCTATTTTCCAAACTTTGTAGATGGTGCTGAAATCAGCTGTGAGATAGACCCCCGTCATATTAATGAAGATCAGATGAAGGTAATGAGCGAAGCCGGATTTAACCGTGTGAGTTTTGGACTTCAGGATTTTAATGAAAAAGTTCAAATCGCAGTTCACAGAGTTCAGCCATACAGCATAACAAAAGATGCTATGGATTTGGCTAGAAAATACAACATGCATTCAGTAAATGTTGACCTCATTTACGGACTTCCATATCAAACTTTGGAGACTTTTAAAGAGACTCTTGCTCTTTCTCTTACTTTAAATCCGGATAGATTTGCAGTGTTTAACTATGCTCATGTACCTTGGCTTAAAAAGACTATGCGTAAGATTGACGAAACAACACTTCCTTTACCGGATGAAAAACTTCAAATCATGCAGTACACTATAGATTTTTTAACTACGCATGGCTACAAGATGATAGGTATGGATCACTTTGCAAAACCTGAAGATGAGCTGTTTAAGGCTATCAAAAAGGGTGAATTACACAGAAATTTCCAAGGTTATACGACCAAAGGTGGAGCCGATTTAATCGGAGTAGGTCTTACTTCCATCGGTGAAGGTGTTGATTACTATGCTCAGAATTTTAAAGATATGAAAGAGTATGAAGCTGCCATAGAAGCAGGAAAACTGCCTTTTGAGAGAGGTGTGCTTTTAAATGAAGATGACCAAATCAGACAATATGTCATTATGGAACTTATGAGTAATTTTAAACTTGATATAAAAAGATTTGAGAAGCTTTTCAATGTTGAGTTTAAAACATATTTTGCAGATGCGATAGAAGCTTTAAAACCTTTTGCAGAGGAAGATTTACTTACTATGGATGATAAGCATATAGAGTGCTCTCAGACGGGCACCCTGCTTATACGAAATATTGCGATGCCTTTTGATGCATACATGAAACATCACGCGTCAAGTAAAAAGACATTTTCAAAAACGGTGTAGAGATGGGTAAAAAGCCAGAAGAACTATTTGATTTTAGTGCTATCTCAGATGAGTGTGTAAAATGTGGAAAATGTATACCTGTTTGTACTATCCATAATGTGAATGCCGATGAAGTTACCTCTCCCCGTGGTTTTATAGACCTTTTGGGTGCTTATCATAAAGGTAATTTAGAATTAGATAAGACTGCAAAAGATATTTTTGAGAGCTGTTTTTTATGTACAAACTGTGTGGAAGTTTGTCCCAAAGCACTTCCGACTGATATGATAATAGAACAGGTTCGCTCAGATATAGCACAAAAGTTTGGTATAGCCTGGTATAAAAAAGCGTTCTTTTTGCTTCTTCGCCACAGATGGCTCAATGACATAGCGTTTAAGTTGGGCTATACATTTCAGACATGCGGATTTAAAATAAAAGCAGATATCGATTCCATGAACTCTCGCTTTAACCTCCCTATGCTTAAAACAGACAGACTTTTTCCAAGTCTCATGAAAACATCATTTTTAAATTCTCATGAAGAAAATATAAACAATGGCGGGAAAAGAAAAGTAGCTATTTTTATAGGATGTTTGGGTAATTATAATTATAAAGGTGTAGGGGAAGGTCTTTTAGAGATTTTAAAAGCGTTGGAGATTGATGCTTTTTTGGCGAAAGACCAAAAATGTTGTTCAGCACCTGCATATTTTACAGGTGACTTTGATACGGTTGATTCAAATGCAAAATACAATATTGAGTATTTTGAGAGTTTTGGTGATGATATAGAAGCTATAATAGTTCCAGAAGCCACATGTTCAGCGATGCTGAAAATTGACTATGAACATTATTTCCATGACCAGCCGGAGTGGAAGGCAAGAGCTATTGCTATAAAAGACAAAATCTTTATGGCTACAGAATGGCTGCAGCACCATACGCATTTGGAACAACTTTTGGCTTCAAAGAAAAAGATACAAAAATAGTGACCTATCACGATCCTTGCCATGCAAAAAAGATGCAGGGCATCCACAAAGAGCCTAGAAATCTTATATCCAAAAATTATAAAATCGTTGAGATGAGTGATCCGAATGCCTGTTGCGGTTTTGGCGGGGTAACGATGCAGACTGAGAAATATCATTTTGCAAAAGCTGCCGGAGTTCCAAAAGCAGCCATGATTAAAAAAACGGGTGCCGATATAGTAAGTGCAGAGTGCAGTGCCTGCCGCATGCAGATAAATAATTCTATGAGCGGTGCCGGAGTTGAGACGGTATTTAAAAACCCTATCGAGCTTATCGCTGAAGCATTAAGACAATAAGCATGGATAGCTGGAACCATATATACGAAACATTTGATCCTATAGCTTTTCATATATTCTCACTGCCGGTACATTGGTATGGGATGATGTATGTTTTGGCACTTGTGAGTGCTTTGTTCATCGGAAAATATTTCATAACAAAAGACAAATTGGATTTTACAAAGAATCAACTCGATATCTATTTTATCTATGTTGAAATAGGTGTGATTTTAGGTGCCAGACTTGGATACATACTGTTTTATGATGAACAAACATGGTTTTATCTCTCTCACCCTTGGCAGATATTTAATCCTTTTCAGAATGGGGAATTCATTGGTATAAGAGGGATGAGCTATCATGGTGCTTTGATAGGTTTTTTACTTGGTACATATCTTTTCTCCAAAAAACATAAGGTGCCATTTGGAAAAATCATGGATTTGGTTTCCATCAGCATACCTTTGGCTTATGTTTTTGGGCGGATTGGAAACTTTTTGAATCAAGAGCTTATAGGGCGTGTGACTGATGTTTCTTGGGGTATCTATGTTGACGGTATACTTCGTCATCCTTCACAGCTTTATGAGGCGATTTTAGAGGGAATAGGAGTGTTTATCGTCGTTTATGTATATAGAAGATTCCAAACATTCAGTGGAGAGCTTACTTTTGTTTATGGTATCAGTTATGGAATTTTTAGATTTATTGCAGAAATTTATCGTGCCCCGGATACTCAAATAGGATATATTTGCTGCGATGCGATAACTTTTGGACAAGTTCTAAGTCTTGGTATGAGTTTAGTTGGGGTTTTAGGCTGGATTTATTTTTACTATAAGAGTAAAAAACTAAAAGTTTAGTCTATTTTCTATCATCACGATGAAGTAGTCTGTCTCTATCAACGGAACCCTTCCAAAAATGATTGACTGCCCAGTATGCTAACAGTGAGCCAACAACAGAAAAAACAATTGTTCCTGTGTAAAGAGGGATAAAAATCTTATCTAAATTATTAGTAAACCAATCAAGAGTCATTTTAGCAGGTTCAGGTTTCATCCCCAAAATAAAACTTCCAGTGAGATATTCCATGTAGTACATTGGCGGCATTGTAAAAGGGTTACTAACCCAACACATGGCAACCCCGATAGGCACATTAAAACGGACAAAAGGCATCATAGCAACAACTGCCAGCATCTGCATAGGCATTGGAATAAACGCTATAAACAGACCAATTAAAACAGCTCGCGACACCATCTTTCTGTTTGTAGAGAGGTATTCTCTTGGTATTTTATATTTTTCTATAAATGCTTTTAGCTTTTCACTTTTGCTAGTTTTTTTAAGAGTTCTTCTTATCATTTTATACACTTATTATTTAATATTTGTGGATTATAGCGATATAGAACTTATATATGCTAAAATTCCACTAAATATTAAAGGGTAACAATGTCATTTGAAAAATTAGGACTTATTAAACCGCTTCTTGGAGCTATAAAAGAGTTGGGTTATGAGCATCCTACTGTTATCCAAAAAAGAGCTATACCTTTAGTGCTAGCTAAAAGTGATATTTTCGCCACTGCTCAAACAGGAACCGGAAAAACTGCTGCATTTGCACTTCCTATTTTACAAAAGCTTAGAAATACCGAGGCGACAGAAAATAGAGCTATAAGAGCGGTTATTTTATCTCCTACTCGTGAACTTTCTATTCAGATTTTTGAAGATATAAAAGGTTTTTCAAAACATATGAGTATTGATTGTGTTGTTTTAGTTGGCGGCAAAGATATCGAAACACAACAACGCACACTTAAAAAAGGTGTTGATATTGTCATCGCGACACCTGGGCGATTTTTGGAACATGTAGAAAAAGGGCTTGACATTTCACATGTAGAGTTTTTTGTACTAGATGAAGCGGACAGAATGCTTGATATGGGTTTTGCAAAAGAGATAAGAAAGGTTCATCCACTTTTACCTAAGCGTCATCAAACACTCCTTTTTGCAGCTACATACAGTGAAAAGGTTAGAAAACTATCGAAGCTTGTTTTAACGAAACCGGCTTTCATAGAAACATCCAAAAAGAACTCAACAGTAGATACAATCAATCAAGTGGCTTACATGGTAGATACCGCTAGAAAAGCGGAGCTTTTAGCTTATCTTATTGGTTCTAGAAACTTCAAGCAGGTACTAGTTTTTACAAGAACTAAAGTAAGTGCTGATGCCTTGTTTATAGAGCTGCAAAAAGATGGTTTGAAATGTGGGATAATACATGGAGATAAAACTCAGGCAAATAGACTCAAAACGCTTACACAATTCAAAGAGGGTACGATAAAAGTTTTAGTGGCCACAGATATCGCTTCTCGCGGCTTAGATATAGAACATCTTCCGTATGTTATAAATTACGAACTCCCGGCAGTTGCTGAGGACTATGTTCATAGAGTAGGGAGAACAGGTCGTGCCGGGAGAGATGGTGAAGCGATTTCACTTTTAGACATTTATGAAAAATTTGATGTGAGAGAGATTGAGCGTGTTATAGGGATGAAAATACCCCAAGAGACAATTCCAGGGTTTGAGCCGGACCCAACAATAAGAAGAAAAGATGAAGAAGAATTTAAAGCTAAGAGCGAGTATAAAAAGCCCGTTGAAAAGCATAAAAGAAAACCTGCCAAAAAAGCTTTTGTAAAACCGGTTTCAAAGAAAAAAGAAAAACTACTAAAAGAGATTAATTTAGTAGTGTATAGCTAGCCAGATTGTTTCTTTTTCAGGAAGAGTCCATGAAACTTTATGTTTTGTGTGAGCTGGTATGTTTATGTAATCACCGGCTTTAAGTCTTACCTCTTCTTTATTCTCAAATGACAAAACAGCTTCCCCTTGTAAAACGATAACCCATTCATCATTTTCTTGGTCATACCAACCAGAGTTTGGTGAAATATGCCCTTTTGAGATAATCCGTTCAATTTTTAAACTATCTTTCGAGATTATATTTTCAAACAACTCTTCGTGCAACTGTTTTGGAATATCTGCAAATATATTAGTCTTTTTCATAAAAAAATTATACACAAAATATGCTAAGATTTATGGCTAAGATGCAAAGTCGGATAAAGAGGCGCAAAAGGTTATAACTTTTTACAAAAAACTGGCAGAGCTTGAACTTTCTTTTGCAATTGGACGGTATAATAAAACTCGTTATTCACTTGTTGAAGTTTTTCCAAAAATTGGTAGAAAACATCAGATAAGAAGGCAAAGGTCAAATTATGAATTATAGATATATAGGAAAAACAGGTTTAAGAGTCAGCCCGATATGCATGGGAACGATGACTTTCGGCACTCAGTGTGATGAAAAAGAAGCTTTTAAAATCATGGATAAAGCATATGACGGGGGTGTAAATTTTTATGACACGGCTGAACTTTACCCAGTTCCGCCAAGTGCAGACAAGGTTGGGATTACTGAAGAAATAGTCGGTAAATGGCTCAAGACGAAAAATCGTGATAGTATTATCTTAGCTACGAAAGTAGCAGGTGCCGCTAATGGCTGGTTTGTTCCTCCTATTCGTCATGGCTTAACGGCTATAGACAGTTTTCATATTGAAAAAGCAATTGAAGGAAGTTTGAAAAAACTTGGTACTGATTATATAGACCTTTACCAGATGCACTGGCCGGATTCTGTTGTACCGATAGAAGAGAGTTTAAAGGCGTTTGACAGACTCGTTCAAAGTGGAAAAGTACGCTATATCGGCACTTCCAATGACACCGCTTATGGAACTACAAAAGCACTTATGAGTTCAGAGCATAAAAGTTATGCAAGATTCGAGTCTATCCAAAATAATTTCTCACTTTTAAATAGAAGATTCTTAGATGAACTCTCTACTGTAGCTAGGAAAGAACAGATATCTCTGCTTCCTTATTCGCCATTGGCAGGGGGAGTTTTAAGCGGAAAATATAATCAGGCAACTAGCTCAAGCGGTCGTTTTAGTGACTACATAAACTCACACAATAAACGACTAAGAGTCATGGCAGACAGATTTATGAACGATAAAACATTGGCTTCTACTCAAAAGTATTTAAAAATAGCACAAGAATATGATTTGCATCCGGTCACTATGGCCATTGCGTGGTCAAAACAGTTTGATTTTGTAGCTTCTACCATTGTTGGAGCAACATCAGCAGAACAGTTGGACGCAAGTCTGGCGGCAATGGATTTAGTGCTTAATGAGGAAGTGTTGAGTGCATGTGATAAAGTGCATCAAGAAATTTTATATCCAATGGGTTGATTTTATACTAGTTTTTTAAATTATAATTTATAGGCACTTCTAAAACTAAGGCTTCATTTGGTTTGGGAAATTTGCCTGATAAATCTTCTAGAGTTTTTATAGCAGCACGGCTAAGTATGTCATTTTCTGATGTTACAATTTCGATTGAGTTTACTTTCGCTTCTGTTGAGAGTTCAAATTTCACTATAACATCACCGGTAATTCCACGTTTTCTAGCACTTCTTGGATAGTAAAGGTTGTCACTTAAGAGTTTTACAATCTTTTGTATATTTGCATCAATATATTCTTTATTGACTCTTTTGCTTCTAGTATATTCATCCTCTTTTTGAACTTCTTCATAAGAGACAGTTTCTATGTTTCTTTCTTGAACAGGTTCTTGTGTAGCTTCCGGCATTTCTTCTATTTCTTGAACTATCTCTTTTTTTGGTAATACTTTATCTTTTACAACAGGAACGGTAATTTTTCTTCTTTTATAGTTTTAACTTTTTTTGGTAACTATTTTTTTTATTCTCTTTTTTTACAATTTTTTCTTGTTGTTTTGGAGTATCTATTTTTTTTAGAACATGCTCAACTTTTTCTTCCACTATACAATGCAGTTTTACACAAACTTTATTTTGAGCCTCTTTTTTATGAAATATTGGTATATTTTTCCAAGAGTAGAAAAGTAAAAATAATATAAGTGTGTGAAGTGTTAAAGAGATGAAAAGTGAGCTAGCGTGTTTAATCATGGAAAGGATAATATCTAAAAGTGTGTTACATAAATGTTAAAATTTAGCATGTAGATTTATTCCACATGCTAAAGTGAAAAATTATATTGCCCTTTTGAACTCAGGATAAGCTTCCACACCACATTCATTTACGTCCATGCCCTCAACTTGCGCATCATCAGAAGCTCTGAATTTAACAAACTTATTAATGATATAAATAGCAATATAAGAGCTTAGAAATGCAAAAACTGCAATTACCAGAACACCTTTAAGTTGGGACATAAATGAAATCTCATCTACAAATATACCAACTGCCAAAGTTCCCCAGATGCCATTTATAAGGTGAACCGACAAGGCACCAACAGGATCGTCTAACTTAAACTTGTCAAAAATTGGTACAGCGAAAACAACTAAAGCTCCGCCAATAGCACCGATTAGGATTGGGGTGTAAATATCATATAAATCAGGTCCGGCAGTGATTGCTACGAGTCCGCCTAAAGCACCATTTATAATCATTGTAATATCAAATAATTTGTATCGTATGTACATTAACACAGCCGCGATGATTGCTCCTGCTAAGCCGGCGGTATTTGTGTTCATAATAGTCTTGGCAACTGCATTTGCATTTTCTACGCTCGAGATAGAACCGACACTTCCGCCATTAAAACCAAACCAGCCAATCCAAAGTAAAAATGCACCAAGGACAACCAATGGAATGTTTGAAGCAGGAATAACTCTGATTCCATCCTTTACATAACGGCCTTTACGAGAACCTATAATAAGTATTGCCGCTAAAAGTGCCCATCCACCTGTTGAGTGGATAACTGTCGAACCTGCTAAATCGTACATATTTAAGTCCAAAAATGTGCCGGAAATCATGTTAGCTCCCCAGCTAACATTTACTACGGCTGGATAAATTAAAGCAGCCATAACAATAGCAAAAATAGAAAGAGGAAAGATTCTAACCCGCTCACTTACGCCGCCGCTTATAATATTTACGGTTTTACCGACAAATGCCATTTGGAATAAAAATGCAGCCCATATACTCATGTTGGAATTATCCCAGCTTCCAAATGCCAGTTTATAGCCAATAAGTAAAAATGCCAATGAAGCAACAGCATAAATCATAATGTTTATAGTTAAAACGCTAGAGACATTTTTTGTACGGACAAGACCAGCTTCAAGCATGGCAAAACCAGGAACCATAAATATAATTAACACCATTGAAAATAGTGCAAAGAAAGTGTCGATGATGTATTTAAAATCAGCTTCTATCATTGTAGAATCCTTTGAAGAAAGTCAAAGTCACGATTTTAGCTTAAAAAAGAAGTTTTGAAAATAAAAATGATTAAATTTTAATCATTTTGAAAAGAAGTTTGAAGAAAGAATAGATTTTCCCCACATTTAAAGTGGGCAAAATCTATATTTATATTGCTATTTATATCGCTTCGCTGTCAGTTTCACCTGTACGGATACGGATGATTTTATCTACATTGCTAACAAATATTTTACCATCACCGATCTTGCCGGTGCGGGCTGCTTCAACAATGACACTTGTTACTTGATCAACACTCTCATCAGCTACTACCATTTCCATTTTAATCTTTGGTAAAAAATCCACAACATACTCAGCACCACGGTAAAGTTCGCTATGTCCTTTTTGACGACCATAACCCTTTACTTCACTTACAGTCATACCTGTGATTCCGATGTCTGCCAATGCATCTTTTACATCTTCAAGTTTAAATGGTTTAATAACCGCTTCTATTTTTTTCATAATTATCACTCCATG
>FUWD013022337.1_pt1 | contig 10234 bp, 10 predicted proteins | sample 1063281 | NCBI WGS metagenome assembly FUWD01 (sample SAMEA79048168, study PRJEB19326) | metagenome | biome: marine
GTAAAATATGCTGCACAAGATTTTGGAGTAGAAAAATCTTAATTCCAACAACCTTTGGAACTGGAGCTGAAATGACAACTTATTGTGTTCTCAAATTTGATGGTAAAAAGAAATTGTTACGTGAAGACAGATTTTTAGCTGACATGGCTGTAGTTGATTCATACTTTATGGATGGCACTCCAGATCAAGTCCTTAAAAGCTCTGTCTGTGATGCATGTGCTCAAGCTACTGAAGGCTATGATAGCAAACTCGGTAATGACTTGACAAGAACTCTGTGTAAACAAGCATTTGAGATTCTATATGATGCAATTATGAATGACAAACCAGAAAACTATCCATACGGATCAATGTTGTCTGGAATGGGCTTTGGTAATTGCTCTACCACTTTAGGACATGCCTTGTCCTATGTGTTCTCAAATGAGGGTATACCTCACGGATATTCATTATCCTCTTGTACTACTGTTGCACACAAGCATAACAATTCAATCTTCTATGATAGATTCAAAGAGGCTATGGCAAAACTGGGCTTTGACAAATTAGAACTCAAAGCTGATGTTTCAGAAGCTGCTGACACTGTAATGACTGATAGAGGACATTTGGATCCAAACCCAATTCCAATATCAAAAGACGATGTCGTAAAGTGTCTTGAAGATATCAAAGCAGGTAATTTGTAAAAAATTCAATATTTTTTACTTTTTTTCTATTTTCTTGTTAAATTGCGAAATTGGCAGCTTGATGAAACTTTTTATTCTAATAATCTAACGTAAATGTACTTGGCAGATAAAAAATTGAAATTTGGTATTCAAAACGGCTTAAATGTTGCAAGAGCCGGATATACTGAAGATCAAATTTTAACTGCCTGTATACTTGCCGATAAAACCGGTTATGATTCTATTTTCTATATGGACCATACAAACGTCCCACAATGGAAACATGCAATTGTATTAGATCCGTGGGTTATGTTATCTGCAATTGCTGCAGTCACACAGAATGTTGAACTTGGAACTTGTGTTACTGATGCCATAAGACGACATCCATCAAACATTGCTCTAGCTGCAATTTCACTTGATAGAGTTTCTAAAGGTAGAGCAATTTTAGGAATTGGGGCAGGTGAGGCACAAAATCTAAAAGAATTTTGTATTCCGTTTGAGAAACCAGTTTCAAAATGGGAAGAACAAATTCAAGTTATTCATAAATTATATGATTCTACTCCTGATAACACAGTTAGCTATGATGGTAAATATTACAAATTAGAAGGTGCATGTTTGCAAGCACCACCAATTAGAAAACCACGTCCACCTACTTACATGGCAGCAGGTGGTAAACGTACCCTTGCGATGACTGGAAAATTAGGTGATGGTTGGTTGCCAATTGGTTACACTCCTGAACTTTTTGCAGATCATAAAGCACAAATTGAAAAATCAATGGATGAAAATAATAGAACACAAGAAGAGAAAGATAATTTCCAATATGCCCTGGACATTGATGTTTACTTTTCTGAAGATGCGGAACAATCATGGGCCAAAATGAAAGAAGCAGTAAAAGTTAGTTTATTCAAGCCTGAAATTTTGAGAGTTCACGGAATTAAAGAAATTGAAGGATTTGATTTCGTAAAATACTTTACAGAATATTCAATGTCAGACCAATCTTGGATTGTAAAGATGAGAGAGGCTGCAACAAAATTACCTGATGATGTTGCTCGTTCTTCAATTGCACTTGGTACTCCTGAAGATATAATTCCAGTATTTGAGAAATTCATGGATGCTGGTGTAAATCACTTTGTAATTAGATTCTGGGGTAAGAATTACTTTGGCTCTATTGATAAATTTGCAACTCACGTAATACCAGTATTACGTGAAAAAGCCAAGGCCAAGGCCCAACAATAAGACATTCTTTACTATAACCTAACAGTAAATCATTTAGTTTACCTCGTTTTAGATATTGTAATGGATGAAGACCTTCCTGAATCAGTAAAAAAATGCCTTGATATTTTAGAAGAAAATGTGGATATCTTGGCTAATCTTGAATATGATTTAGATGATGAAAAAGAAGATGAATTGACTCCTGATATGGAATTACATAATCTATTTGATATGACTGAAGATGTGGCAGAATCATCTAAACTAAAACGGGCAGAATCAAATTTTGCAAGACGCCAATCTGAAGATTCTTTATGATTTATGTGGTCTATTCTTTTTTGTAAGTGATTTAGATTTACGTTTGTTTTTTTGTTTCTCTATTCTTTTTCTAGTTCGTTCTGTTGCATTAGTTGAACCTTGGATAATTTTTGTTTTACTTCCATCCTTTAACATTATTTGTTTTCCTTTGAATCTGTATTCAACATCTCTACATTTTATGTAATATTTTTTGAGGCAGAAAAATATTCTGTTATTTGTCCCGTGCATTTCTTTAACTTCTTTTGATTTTTTTAATTCATTGAGAATATTTCGAAGTAATCCTTTGTCAATCTCTGTAATTCTATGTAATTCCCTAAACCAGATGAATTTTGATGCAGACCCCCATTCTTCTAAAAGATTCAGGGCTGCATTGACGGCTTTTTCTCGCTCTTCATCAATTTTACTCATTTATTATGTTCAATTAATCCTAAATTTAGCAATTTACATTAATGAAAAATTTGGATGAAAAAAGTCAAGTTTTAGAATGTTGTTTATTTTTGATTATTTTTGCAACGATACTCTATGGGCACAGATTTTAAAACTCAATGTAATGAATTAGAATGTAGAATCTTGGAAATTAAGAAAATGGCCAAAGAATTGGATGATGAAAAATGATTTTATCTCTTTGATTTTGATTTTCTTTCTTTAATTCTAGATTTAGTTACTTTTACTGACTGTCTTTGATTATTCTCCATCTTGTTTGCTATGGAATCAATCTGTTTGATAATTATTGCTTGTAATTCTGGAGAATCACTTTTCAATAATTTTACTTTTAATTTTTTTAATTGATTTGAATATCCTTCAAAATCATCTCTTAAATCATTTAGATATGGATCATTCATAATAATTTTTTATTTACCTTATATTTTAGGGATTTCTATACTCTGGATTTATAATATTATTTCACTGAATTAATTTATGCAGTTAACTGGTATTCTTCAGATTAAATCATATGATAAAATAAAAGAATTTTTGAATGAAGAGCATGTTGGACGTGTAGCAAGTATAGATGAGAATGGATTTCCACAAATTATTCCTATGAACTTTGTATTTCTTAATGATGCAGTTTACATGCATTCTCATGTAAAGGGTGAAAAATTAGATAATATTTCTAGAAACAATAAAGTTGGATTTGAGGCTGATAGGGAATTAGAATTCCTGCCATCTTATTTTGAAGACCCACATAATGCATCTCTAGCTGACACATTATACATCAGCGTCGTAATGAAAGGAATATCCTCTTTTGTATCTGATAGAGAAGAAAAGACGCTTGCTCTAAATGGATTGATGAAAAAATATCAGCCTGAAGGACAATATGATCCAATTCAATCTGATATGCGCGTTTTAGATGCTGTAAGTGTGTTCAAAGTCAATCCTCAAACAATCCATGGTAAATACAAAATTGGTCAACATATGAGGCCTGAAGAAAGATTGAATTTGGCACAAAAAATCCTAGAAAAAAAATCCCCGTCTGCTCTTGAAACTTTGAAAATTATGGGTTTTGAGGTATCTGAATCTGGTCTTCAAATGATTGATGAGCCTGTATGGTAAGTCTGAATTTTTTAAAATTCAATCCATTCACAATTAATTATTTTTAGATTTAATTCTTAGGTGATTGCTTTCTAAATTTTCTAAATTGATGCTTTGTTGACCTGTTGTTTTTATTTGACAAACGTTAGCTATAAGTTCAGTTTTCGGCGATTGTATCTGTTGGAACAAATATCTCATTTTGAATTGGCATCTGATTATGTCCCTACTGGAGATCAACCCCAAGCTATTGATTCCTTGGTAAAGGGCGTAAAGAAAGGAAGTGTTCAAACATTACTTGGAGTAACCGGAAGTGGAAAGACTTTCTCTGTGGCAAATGTTATTGAAAGAACTGGAAAAAACACCCTAGTAATTTCTCATAACAAAACTCTTGCAGCACAACTTTATTCTGAACTAAAACAATTTTTTCCAAAAAACAATGTTGGCTATTTTGTATCATACTATGATTACTATCAACCTGAAAGTTATCTTCCTCAAACAGATACCTATATTGAAAAAGATACACAAATCAATGAAAAAATTGAAAAGATGAGATTAGAGGCAACTGCAATGCTGCTTTCAGGGGAACCGACAATCATTGTGTCTACTGTCTCTTGTATCTATTCTCTTGGTAATCCAAAGGATTGGGGGGATTTAGCTGTTACAATTAACACAGGTGATGAAATTAAAAGAAATGAAATAATTCGACGATTTGTGGATGCAAGATATGAAAGAAATGATACTGAAGTAGCACCTGGAAATTTTAGAGTTAAAGGGGATACTATTGATGTCACACCTGCATATTCTGAAGATTTAGTTAGAATCTCTATGTTTGGAGATGAAGTAGAAAAAATTACTATTTTAGATCACGTCTCTTTAAAAGAAAAAAAGAAAGTATCTCAAATGAAAATTTATCCTGCAAAACACTATATTGTTGCAAAAGATGTTCGCAAAACCGCTGTTAAATCAATTGGTGATGAATTAAAAAACGATTGCCTGAATTAAATGAATTAGAAAAACAAAGACTTGAGATGCGAACAAAATATGATTTGGAAATGATTGAAGAATTGGGATATTGTTCTGGTATTGAAAATTACTCTAGACATTTTGATGGGCGAAAAGCAGGTGAAAAAGCATTTTGTCTAATGGATTTTTTTGGTGATGATTATCTTTTGGTAATTGATGAGTCTCATGTGACATTACCACAACTTCATGGAATGTACAAGGGAGACCGTTCAAGAAAAAATCAGTTAATTACATACGGGTTTAGACTACCCAGTGCATTTGATAATCGCCCACTAAAATTTGAAGAATTTGAAGAATACATACAAAATACAATTTTTGTTTCAGCAACTCCTTCTGAATATGAGAAAAAAATTTCATCTCACATTGTTGAGCAACTTGTAAGGCCTACTGGTTTACTTGACCCCCAAGTTGAGATTAGGTCTACGAAAAATCAGATGGATGATTTAATTCAGGAAATTAACAAAAGATCTGCTAATTCTGAACGAGTTTTAGTCACAACTCTGACTAAGAGGATGGCTGAAGATTTGGCTGAATATCTTTCAAAAAAACATATCAGAGTTAGATACATGCATTCAGAAATCGAGGGATTGCAGAGAACTGAGATACTTCGGCAATTACGATTAGGTGAATTTGATGTTCTTGTGGGCATTAATCTTCTCCGAGAAGGCTTGGATCTTCCAGAAGTTTCTCTAGTTGCAATTTTAGATGCTGATAAGGAAGGATTTTTGAGGAATTTTACGAGCTTGATTCAAACGTGCGGTCGAGCTGCAAGAAATGTAAATGGAACTGTCATAATGTATGCTGATAAAACAACACAATCTATGAAAAATACTATGAGTGAAACTAAACGTCGTAGAGAAAAACAAATTCAATATAATACAGATCATAACATTGTTCCTAAAACTATTATCAAATCTGTTCCAGTCCAAGAAGTTGCTTTAGATGATTCAAAATTAAAATCTACACATGATCTTACAACTGAAGTAATTGATTTGGATGCTCAAATGAAAAAGTATTCTGAAGAGTTAGATTTTGAAGGTGCAATTGAATGTAGAGATAGAATAAAAAGACTAGAAAAGGAGATTGAATATAAAAATGACCGAAAATAAATTAAAAATTAGAGGTGCACGACACCACAATCTAAAAAATTTAGATATTGATATTCCAAAAAATAAATTAGTTGTAATTAGTGGATTGTCTGGTTCTGGAAAGTCTACTTTAGCATTTGATACTATCTATGCTGAAGGACAGAGAAGATATGTTGAATCTCTTTCCTCATATGCTCGTCAATTTTTAGAGATGATGGATAAACCTGATGTCGATTCAATTGAAGGACTTTCCCCTGCAATTGCCATACAACAAAAAACTACCAGTAAAAATCCTCGTTCCACTGTTGGAACTACTACAGAAATTTATGATTACATGAGATTGTTATTTGCAAGAATTGGTATTCCTTATTGTACTAATTGTGGACGTAAAGTATCAACTCAGTCAATAGAACGAATATGTGATTCTGTTCTCAAAGATTTTTTAGGAAAAAAAATCTTCGTTTTGGCCCCTATGGTTCAGAGAAAAAAAGGAACGTATGAGAAATTATTTGAACAAATCAAAAAGGATGGATATTCTAGAATACGCCTAAATGGTGAAATTTTGAGCCTGGATGATGGCATTCCTCCTCTTGATAGGCAAAAATGGCACAATATTGAGATTGTAGTTGATAGAATTATTGCTGAAAAATCTGAGAGATCAAGACTCTTTGAAGCTATACAGACTGCAATCAAAGCCTCTAAAGGCGATGTGATGATTGCAACTGAGAAATCTGAAAAGATTTTCTCGCAAAACAATTCATGTCCTTATTGTGGATTAACTGTAGGTGAATTAGAACCAAGATCTTTTTCATTTAATTCTCCTTTTGGTATGTGTAAAACATGTAATGGTTTGGGAGTAAAGATGGAGTTTGATGAAGATTTAGTTGTACCTGATAAAACTAAATCTATTTTGGATGGTGCAATTGTTCCTTGGAGTGGACGATTTTCTGCATTCAGACGTCAAGCATTAAAAGCAGTGGGTAAAAAATTCGGTTTTGATTTAATGACTCCTTTTGATAAAATAAAACCCAAACATCTCAAAATAATTTTGCATGGCACAGATGATTTAATTGATTTTACATATCGTTCAAAATCTGGAGATTCTTCTTGGCAATCTACAAATACGTTTGAAGGTGTTTTATCTAATTTGCAACGAACTTTTATGGAAACTGATTCTGAATCAAAAAGAGAATGGTTAAAACAATTCATGCGAGATACTCCTTGTAATTCATGTAATGGTAAAAAACTAAAACCTGAATCACTTGCAGTTAAAATTAACGAACAAGGAATAATTGATGTATGTGACATGTCTATTGATCATTGCTATGATTTCTTTTCTTCACTCAAATTAACTGAAAATGAACAATACATTGCAAGGGATGTTCTAAAAGAAATTAGAGAACGTCTTGAATTTTTAATGAATGTTGGATTAAATTATCTGACGTTAAATAGATTAAGTTCAACATTATCTGGTGGTGAATCACAACGAATTAGATTGGCAACTCAGATTGGTTCAAATTTAACTGGAGTATTATATGTGCTTGATGAACCTACAATCGGATTACATCAACGAGATAATGCTAGACTGATTAAAACGCTAAATAAGCTACGAAATCTGGGAAATACAGTCATTGTTGTAGAGCATGACGAAGAAGTCATACGAAATTCAGACTGGATGATTGATTTAGGTCCGGGTGCAGGTGTACATGGAGGAAATGTTGTTTTTGAAGGTACTGTAAATCAAATTCTTAAAGATAACAAATCTGTAACAGGTGCATATCTAAAAGATAATTCATTAATTAATTTAGTTGACAAAGTTCGCAATCCTTCAGGTTCTCTAATTATAAAGAAAGCTTCTGAAAATAATTTAAAAGATATTGATGTTGAAATTCCTTTAGGTCTTTTTGTTTCTATAACTGGAGTATCTGGTTCTGGAAAATCTACTCTAATTAATGATGTTCTGTTAAAAACATTAGAAAATAATTTTTACAAATCAAATGTCAAGTCTGGTGCTCATGAGGAAATTTCTGGTTTGGAAAATATTGATAAAGTAATTGCCATTGACCAATCCCCTATTGGTAGAACTCCACGTTCAAATCCTGCAACTTACATTGGTGCTTTTACTCCTATTAGAGAACTTTATGCAAATACTGCATTATCAAAAGAGCGTGGATATGCACCAGGTCAATTCTCATTTAATGTTGCTGTTGGTAGATGTTTTGCATGTGATGGGGATGGTGTGAAGCAAATTGAAATGCAGTTTTTGTCTGATGTTTATGTGAAATGTGATGAATGTAAAGGAAAAAGATACAACACTGAAACTTTGTCTGTGTTGTATAAGGGAAAAAACATTTCTGATATTTTGGGTATGACTGTTTATGAGGCATTAAATTTCTTTGAGAATATTCCTACAATAAAACGAACTTTACAAACTATGTATGATGTAGGATTGGGATATATCAAACTTGGACAATCCTCTACCACCCTATCTGGAGGTGAGGCTCAAAGAGTTAAACTTGCATCAGAACTATCAAAGCGAGGAACTGGAAAAACACTTTACATTTTAGATGAGCCTACCACGGGTTTACATTTTGCAGATGTTCAAAAATTATTAGATGTCCTTAATCGTCTAGTAAACTTGGGAAATACTGTGGTTGTAATTGAACATAACATGGATGTTATCAAAAATTCTGATTGGATAATTGATCTTGGTCCTGAAGGCGGTGATGAAGGTGGTAAAGTTGTGGCTACTGGTACTCCAAAAGATGTTGTAAAAGCACCTGGAAGTTACACTGGAAAATATCTAAAGAAATTATTAAAAAAATGACTTTTGATATTTCAAAAATTATCATTCCCACTGATCCTGGAATTTATTTGATGAGAGATTCTGATGGGAACATTATCTATATTGGCAAAGCAAAGAATTTGAAAAACAGGGTCAAGTCTTATTTTAATAAAAATCAAAATTATAAAACTCAGAAATTAGTTGAAAATATTTTTGACATTGAATTTGTTTTAACTGATAATGAAAGTGAAGCATTTCTTTTAGAATCAAACATGATCAAAAAGTATAGGCCTAGATTTAATATTGAATTAAAAGATCAACAAAGATACACCTATCTTAGAATCTCTGATGAAAAGTTTCCAAGATTGTTGGTTTCAAGAAGAACTAGAGATGGAAAATTTCTAGGCAAGGGAAAAACTTTTGGTCCTTTTACTCAAGGTAGTTCAAAATTACTTACAATTGGTACTTTGAGAAAGGCATTTCAAATACGAATTTGTAAACTCTTCCAAAAAAGTTTGTTTAGAATACCATTTAGGAAATTGTGAGGGTCCATGTGAATTTAAAGATGCACAAGACCGCTACCCTAAACATGTTGCAGCATTAGAAGATGTACTAAAAGGGAAAAATAAAACTAAAATTTTTACAAAAAAATTAGAAGAAGAAATGCAGCAAGCTGCAGAATCTCAACAATTTGAGCGTGCAAAAGATATTCGTGACACATTGATTAGGCTTGGAAGTCTACAAACTAAACAAAAAATGGAATATGTTGAAAATTCTGATGAGGAATATTTCGGTATAGGCATACAAGAGCAATCTGCTACTGTAATGAATTTTAGAATGATTAATGGTGTGATTAGAGATAGTGATAAATTCTTTTTTGATTTGGTTGGAGATAATTCCTTTTCAAATTTCTTGTTTCAATATTATTCCACGCATCCAATTCCAAAATTTATTCTGGTTAGCGAATTACCTGAGAATCTAAAATTATTAGAATCATTACTTTCAGAACAGTCTGGATTCAATGTCAAAATTTTGTCCCCTACAAAAGGTAAGAAAAAAGACATTATTCATCTAATTTTGAAAAATATCAAATTAATTCATTCAAAAGGAGGAGACCCTGGATTAGTTGAATTAAAAGAAATTCTAAATTTGGATGTAATTCCAAATGTCATTGAATGTTTTGATATTTCTAACCATGGTGAAGAATTTGCAGTTGGTTCAATGTCCCGATTCGTTGGTGGCATTCCAAATAAATCTGGATATAGGAAATTCAAAATAAAAACAGTTTCGGGACGAGATGATTTTGCAATGATTGAGGAAATTGTCAAGAGACGATACTATAGATTACTGGAGGAAAATTCTGAACTTCCTGATTTAATTGTGATTGATGGTGGTAAAGGACAACTTAGTTCTGCAATGCATGCTTTAGAATCACTTGGTTTGAATTTACCTTGTATATCTTTGGCTAAAGAAAACGAAGAAGTCTATTTACCTAAAAATAAAAATCCGATCATAATTCCAAAATACAAAGCATCTCTGAAAATTTTACAATATGCCCGGGATGAAACTCATAGATTTGGTGTGGCGTATAATAGAACGATAAGAAAAAATCAAATAAAATAAGAAAAAAG
>FUWD013299580.1_pt3 | contig 10232 bp, 10 predicted proteins | sample 1063281 | NCBI WGS metagenome assembly FUWD01 (sample SAMEA79048168, study PRJEB19326) | metagenome | biome: marine
AGAGATAGGAGCATCTAAAGCCTCTGCTAATCGATATTTAAACCTAGCTGAATCTAATGCACCACCCATTCCAATGATTCTGTTTTTTGGGATTCCAGTTGTTTTGTGAACTAAGTAAGTCATCGTATCCATTGGATTAGACACTACAATGATGATCGTATTTTGAGAATGTTCAATTAAATTTGATGAAACGGTTTTTACAATGCCAGCATTAATTCCAATTAATTCCTCTCTTGTCATTCCAGGTTTCCTAGGAATCCCTGAGGTGATTACACAAATATCAGAATTTGCAGTTTTTGAATAATCGTTGGTTGTTCCTGTTATTTTTGTATCAAAACCATTCAAGGATGCTGTTTGCATTAAGTCCATCGCTTTTCCTTCTGCGTACCCTTCTTTAATGTCTAATAATACAACTTCAGAAGCAAAGTTTTTTATAGCAATATACTCTGCACAACTAGCTCCTACTGCACCTGCTCCTACAACTGTAATTTTCATATTTTTTGTTTTTATTTTTTGTAAATGATTAAATAATATTATGGTGTTAATAGAGGTACATCACTTCACCTCTATTGCGTTTTATTCATGAAATTTATGCATCAATATTTGCATATTTAGCATTTCTTTCAATAAAGTCTCTTCTTGGAGGAACCTCATCACCCATAAGCATTGAGAAAACTCTATCTGCTTCTGTCATGCTTTCAATAGTTATCTGGCGTAAAGTCCTAAATTCAGGATTCATGGTAGTGTCCCATAATTGCTCTGCATTCATTTCACCAAGACCTTTATATCGTTGAATATTAACAGAACCACCCATCTTTGAGGCAATTAAATCTCGCTGATCGTCATCCCAAGCATATTCTCTTTTTTGGCCTTTTTTCACAAGATATAGTGGAGGAGTGGCTATGTATATATATCCTTGCTCAACCATTTCTTTCATGTACCTAAAAAAGAATGTCAATATTAAGGTAGCAATGTGAGATCCATCTACATCTGCATCACACATGATAACTACTTTGTGGTATCTTAATTTTGTTAAGTTTAAAGCCCTTGGATCTTCTTCTGTACCAATACTTACTCCCAAGGCAGTAAACATATTTTTTATTTCTTCATTTTCAAAAACTTTGTGTTGCATGGCCTTTTCAACATTTAAGATTTTTCCTCTTAAAGGTAAAATTGCTTGAAAGTTTCTGTCTCGTCCTTGTTTAGCAGTACCACCTGCAGAATCTCCCTCAACTAAAAATATTTCACATTGAGCAGGGTCTGTTTCGGAGCAATCAGATAATTTTCCAGGCAACCCTCCAATACTCATTACTGTCTTACGCTGAACCATTTCACGTGCTTTCCTTGCAGCATGTCTAGCGGTAGCCGCTAGAATAACTTTTTGCACAATAGTCTTAGCATCGTTAGGGTTTTCCTCAAGATAATCAGTAAGCATCTCAGATACTGCTTGTGAAACCGCAGAAGTTACCTCTCTGTTACCAAGTTTGGTTTTTGTTTGCCCTTCAAATTGTGGCTCTGCAACTTTAACAGAAACGATGGCAGTTAGTCCTTCTCTAAAATCATCTCCAGAAATTTCAAATTTTACATTTTTAAGTAAACCGGAATTGTCTGCATATTTTTTTAAAGTACCCGTTAAACCTCTTCTAAAACCAGACAGATGTGTTCCTCCTTCATGGGTATTAATATTGTTTACATATGAGTGTAAATTTTCAGCATAAGAGGTGTTGTATACCATGGCAACTTCTACAGGAATTCCATTCTTTTCACCTTCCATAGAAATGACTCCAGAAGTTAACTGCTCTCGAGTGCTATCTAGATATCTAATAAATTCTGGCAGACCTTCATCACTGTAAAAAGTTTCTGTTGGAAAATTACCTTCATCGTCTGTGGTTCTTTTATCAGTTAGTGTAATGGTAATTCCTTTGTTTAAAAAAGATAGCTCACGCAAACGGGTAGCTAAAGTATCATAATTGTATTCTATAGTTTGAACAAAAATTGAAGTATCAGGTAAAAAAGTAACAATAGTACCTGTAAAATCAGTTTCACCAACTGTTTTTACTGGATATAAGCTTTTACCTTTAGAGTATTCTTGTTGCCAAATTTTTCCTTCTTTGTGAACGGTAGCTGTTAAATGCTCAGATAGGGCATTTACACAAGAGACTCCAACACCGTGAAGACCTCCTGAAACTTTATAAGAATCTTTGTCAAACTTTCCACCAGCACCAATCTTTGTCATTACTACTTGCAGTGCAGAGACTCCTTCTTTTTTGTGAATTCCAACCGGTATACCTCGACCGTTGTCTTTGGTAGTAATAGAATTATTTTCATTAATAATTACGTCTATGGTATCACAATATCCTCCCATAGCTTCGTCAATAGAGTTGTCTACAACCTCGTAAACTAGATGATGAAGCCCTCTTACACCAACATCTCCAATATACATGGAAGGACGCATTCTTACATGCTCCATTCCTTCTAATGCTTGTATACTGGAAGCATCATAATTATTTTTAATTTCTTCGCTCATAATTTAAAGTGTTTTTATCATAAAAAATCATCACAAAAAGTGATGAAAATCCTATAAAACAAATTTACGAAATATGAGCATTTAAAGAAAGCTAGTTTGCTGATATTACTGCGTTTTATCAACATTTGTTAATTACTAGTAAATGGCTTAAATCTATCTTAAAACCTCTTAAATAGGTGCTTTTAGATTTATAAAAACAAAGGCATTGAATAAAATGATAAAATGTCTTAAAACAAGTTATTTTAAGACATTTATTGGAGTGATTATTAGATGATTTTTATAAAATCATCTAAAGCTAACGTTAGTAGGCATCTTCATGAACTGTTTTAATTGCTCTTCCGCTCGGCTCATTCATATTTTGAAAACTTTTATCCCAGGCCAAAGCAGTAGGAGTACTACAGGCTATAGATGGTACAGATGGTACTGTTAATGCAGCAGTTTCTGAAGGAAAATGCTCTTCAAAAATAGATCGGTAATAAAACTCCTCTTTAGTTCTAGGTGTTTGAATCGGGAAACGATGTGTTGCTTGTAGCATCTGATCATCAGATACAGAAGTGTCTACTAATGTTTTTAATGTGTCTATCCAGTTATACCCAACTCCATCTGAAAATTGCTCTTTTTGTCTCCAAGCTACAGATTCTGGAAGATAAGCTTCAAAAGCCTTACGCAATACCCATTTTTCCATACGCTCTCCATTAATCATTTTATCTTGAGGATTTATTCTCATGGCAACATCCATAAATTCTTTATCCAAAAAAGGGACACGACCCTCTATACCCCAAGCTGCTAAACTTTTGTTAGCTCTTAGGCAATCATATTGATATAGTTTATCCAATTTACGAACAGTTTCTTTGTGAAGCTCCTCGGGGTTTGGTGCTTTGTGAAAGTATAAATACCCTCCAAAAATTTCATCTGCACCTTCTCCAGATAACACCATCTTGATTCCCATAGATTTTATAACTCTAGCCAATAAATACATTGGAGTTGAAGCTCTAATGGTAGTGATGTCGTAGGTTTCTAGATGATAAATAACATCTCTAATTGCATCTAACCCTTCTTGAATGGTAAAGGTCACCTCATGATGTATGGTTCCAATATGATCTGAAACAATTTTAGCTGCGGCTAAATCCGGAGATCCAACCAATCCAATTGAAAAAGAGTGTAGTTGTGGCCACCAAGCTTCTTGGGTATCTCCAGATTCAACTCTTTTTTGTGCATATTTTTTTGCTATGGCAGAGGTTATAGAAGAGTCTAGCCCCCCAGAAAGTAATACGCCGTATGGAACATCAGACATAAGTTGTCTGTGAACAGCTGCCTCCAGAGCATCTTTTAGTTGGTCTATTGAAGTTTGATTTTCCTTTACAGCCTCAAAATCCATCCAATCTCTATGATACCATTTGGTAAGTTTTCCATCTTTGCTAGATAAAAAGTGTCCAGGAGGAAATACTTCAATTTTATTGCAGACCCCTTCAAGTGCTTTTAGTTCTGAAGCTACATAAAATGTTCCATTTTTATCCCAACCTATGTACAAAGGAATAATACCCATATGGTCTCTGGCAATCAAATATTCGTCTTTAATACAGTCATAAACAGCAAATCCAAAAATGCCATTTAAATCATCTAAAAAGGCACTTCCCTTTTTTTGATACAATGCCAAAATCACTTCACAATCAGATTGAGTCTGAAATTTGTAGGAACCCCCAAATTCATTTTCTTCACCAGCTACAAATTGTTTTCTTAATTCTTGATGGTTATAGATTTCACCATTAGCTGCCAAAACAAGTTGTTTGTCTTCGCTAAACAGGGGTTGTTTTCCTGAAGCAGGATCTACAATTGCAAGTCTTTCATGTGCTAAAATAGCCTTATCATTACTATAAATACCACTCCAATCTGGTCCTCTGTGTCTAATAGATTTAGACATTTCTAAAATTTGAGGTCTTAATTTTTCTGAACTTTCCTTTAAATCAAATGCACACACTATACCACACATATTCTCAATTTATTTATTTAAAATTAGATGATTATAAAATCTATGCAAAGAATGGTAATAAAGTTTATAAAAAGAATAAAATAATATTCTTTAGTTTTAATTTATAATTTTTTTTTAATAAAAAACTATAACATGTAACTTATTTAAATATAATTGTATTGCTTGTCTTACATATTGTAAATGGTTAAAAAAAAAGATATAATAAAACTTGTCATATTTAAATTGAGGGTTTAAATTTGTGGTGTAATGAAAAGACAACAAAATACATGGTGGTGGAATTCTTTTATCTAAATAAGTGAGGTCCAAACATGTATATATCATATTCTAAAAGGCTTATCTCACGATAAGCTTTTTTTTATGCTGAATTTGTTCAGCAGACACGTAAAATTGATTATTGAATATAAATTCAGTCTAAGTGAAAAAAGTATCATTTAAAACCATAAGCTCAACAAGAATCTCAGATACAATTACGCCTGTTGGGTTATATATTAGATTCAGAGATTTATATGCCAATACACTACTGTTGGAAAGTTCAGACTACCATAGTAAAGAGGAGAGCTACTCTTTCATTTGCATAGAGCCAGTAGTTTCCATGAAAGTAGAAAATCATCAATTCTCAATAAATAAGGGAGGGAATACAGTTTTTAAAGATAGAGTAGAGGATAATTTTTATACATTATTTTCAAAATTTAGCCAAAGTATCGATTTGGATTGTGATGAATCTTTAAAGTCATTCAATGGATTGTATGGCTATACTACTTATGACAGTGTTCAGTATTTTGAAAAAATTAAATTCACAACCAAACAAGCAGATTCTTCCATACCATTTATGCAATATGGTTTTTACAGATTTATAATAGCTATCAATCATTTTAACGATGAGATGACTCTTATTGAAAACGTAGAAGAGGGAACAACCTCTAGAATTTCTGATATAGAAACTATTATAGAGTCACATGCCTTTAATACTCAATCTTTTGAAATTATTGGTGAAGAATCTTCAAATTGTACAGATAATGATTTCAAAGATTATGTGAAAAAAGCAAAACGTCATTGTAAAAGAGGTGATGTTTTTCAATTGGTATTATCTCGTCAGTTTCAGCAAAAATTTAAGGGTGATGAATTTAATGTGTATAGAGCGTTACGTTCTATAAATCCGTCCCCATACTTGTTTTATTTCGATTATGGAAATTTTAAATTGATGGGGTCTTCACCTGAAGCTCAAATAAAAATAAATGATGGAAAAGCTACAATAAATCCTATTGCAGGAACTTTTAGAAGAACGGGAGATATGGCCCAAGATATAAAGCTAGGTAAGTTATTGTCTGAAGATGAAAAAGAAACGGCAGAACATGTAATGTTGGTAGATTTAGCTAGAAACGATTTAAGTAAACATGCAGAGGAGGTAACTGTAGCGGTTTTTAAAGAGGTGCAGTTTTTTAGCCATGTCATTCATTTGGTATCAACTGTTCAAGGAAATATTAAAGACAATCCAATGAAAATTGTTGGAGATACTTTTCCTGCAGGAACTTTAAGCGGGGCTCCAAAATATAAAGCAATGGAATTAATAGATACTTATGAAAATCAATCTCGCGGATTTTATGGAGGAGCTGTAGGTATTATAGGATTGGATGGATCAGTAAATTTAGCAATAGCAATTCGCTCTTTTGTGAGCAAACAAAATAAATTATATTATCAAGCAGGTGCAGGAATAGTGATTCGTTCAGATGAAGAGAAAGAATTACAAGAGGTTAATAATAAACTAGCAGCATTAAAAAAAGCATTGATTTTAGCTGAAAAAATTTAAGATGAAAATATTAATTATAGACAATTACGATTCGTTTACTTACAACCTAGTTCATATGGTTGAAAAGATAACAAATCAATATCCAACAGTTGTTAGGAATGATGAAATTTCATTAGATGAAATTAACTTCTATGATATGATTATGTTATCTCCAGGGCCAGGAATTCCCGATGAAGCAGGGATTCTTAAAGAAGTTATTTCAAGGTATGCAGGCAAAAAACCAATCTTTGGAGTATGTCTTGGTTTACAAGCTATTGTTGAGGTTTTTGGAGGAACTATCATTAATATGGATGAGGTATATCATGGAGTTGCTACGGAGATGGAAGTGATTATATCTGATGCGACTATTTTTTAAAAATATTCCAGTAAAATTTAAAGCAGCAAGATATCATTCTTGGATAGCATCCAATCAAAATTTTCCAACCGAATTAGAAATAACAGCAAAAGATGAAGCAGCAGGAATTATGGCAATTCGTCATAAACATTTTCCAATTAGTGCAGTTCAATTTCATCCGGAGTCAATTTTAACAGATCAAGGAGAACAACTAGTTGAAAATTTTATAAATGCTTACAAGAAATAAATTTTAAAAGAAAGGTACAGAAAATAATAACGACTCATTGAAGATTATTTGACAAATGAAAAATATATTAAATCAATTATATCAACATAAAAAACTATCAAAGTCTGAAGCAAAACAGATTTTGATAAAGATTGCCGGGGGCGCCTACAATGAGGCTCATTTAGCTTCTTTCATGACTGTTTTTATGATGCGTCCAATTACTGTTGATGAACTTTCTGGTTTTAGAGAGGCGTTGTTAGATTTGGCAATTAAAGTTGATTTGTCTGAATATAACACCATAGATATAGTTGGTACAGGAGGAGACGGCAAAGACACGTTTAATATTTCAACAATCACCTCTTTTGTGGTGGCAGGGACTGGTCAGAAAGTTGCGAAACATGGTAATTATAGTGTTTCATCAAAATCAGGTTCTTCAGATATGTTACAGAGTTTTGGGTATGAGTTTACAAATAATGAAGCTACTTTAAAAAGTCATTTAGAGAAAGCAAATATTTGCTTTTTACATGCACCAAAATTTCATCCAGCCATGAAAGCTGTTGGACCAACAAGAAAAGCATTGGCTTTAAAAACATTTTTTAATATGTTAGGACCTCTTGTGAATCCAAGTTCGCCTCAAAATTTAATGTTGGGTACTTTTAATTTAGAAATCGCAAGATTATATAATTATATTTTACAAGATGAAAAAAGTCAATATGGAATTATTCATGGGCTTGATGGATATGATGAAATATCTCTCACCAGTGGTTTTAAATTATTTACCAAATCTGGAGAACAACTAATTAATCCAGAAGACAATGGTCTAGAAAGAATTTCTCAATCTGAAATTTATGGAGGCAATTCTGTTGAAGATGCTGCTAAGATTTTTAAAAATATTATTGAAGGAAAAGGAACAAAATCCCAAAACAGTGTGGTTCTTGCCAACGCTGCTTATGCGTTAAAAATTATAGATAAAAACCTTACGTTTGAAGAGGCTTATAATACTGCAGAGGGTTCTTTGCTCGGTGGAAAGGCATCTCAATGTTTACACAAATTAATTACCAACTGCTCATCATGACAATATTAGATAAAATAATAGCTTTTAAAAAGAAGGAAATCACTAAAATAAAGGCAGATGTTCCACTAAAAAAATTAGTAGGAAGTCCTTTGTTTCAGAGAACTCCACTCTCGTTAAAAAAATCATTGTTAGAGGTAAATTCATCAGGAATCATTGCCGAATTTAAAAGACAATCACCCTCCAAAGGAGTTATTAATGACAAAGCTTCCATAGAGGAAGTTACTAATGGGTATTTAGATGCCAATGTAGCAGCACAATCTATTTTAACAGATACTTCATTTTTTGGAGGAACCATGGTAGATTTAATGAAAGCTAGAACCATTAACACTGCCAAACCAATTTTGCGAAAAGATTTTATTGTAGATGGTTTTCAAATTGTGGAAGCTAAAGCAATTGGAGCAGATGTAATTTTATTGATAGCTGCTTGTTTAACAAAAGAAGAGCTTAAAAATTACGGAAAATTAGCTGAAGACCTAGGGATGGAAGTGCTGTATGAGGTGCACACTCAAGAAGATTTAGATAAGATAGATCTTCACAATAAAATTATTGGAATTAACAATAGAAACCTTAATACATTTGAGGTAGACATACAAAATTCTGTAAATTTAGCTAACCAAATACCTGATGATTGTGTAAAAATATCAGAGAGTGGCTTGAGTGATCCTAGAATTATTTCGGGTCTAAAGGAGTATGGTTTTAATGGATTTTTAATTGGAGAAAACTTCATGAAAACGGACAATCCTGGTGAGGCATGTGAGTCATTTATTAGTCAAATTAGATAAAAAATGAAGCTTAAAGTTTGTGGAATGAAATATATTGAAAACATCAAATCTGTTGCAGATTTGAACCCCGATTATTTGGGATTTATTTTCTATGAACATTCACAAAGAAATTTTAAAGGAGTAATACCATCACTTCCAAAAAGTATAAAAAAAACAGGTGTTTTTGTAAATGAAGAAGTGCCCATTGTTCTTTCTACAATTAAGAAGTATCAACTTGATTCAGTTCAACTTCATGGCGATGAGTCTGTACCTTATATTCGAGAGTTGAAGAGTCAGTTTTCAAATAAAATTGAGATCATCAAAGTAGTTGGGTTAAAGACTGTAGTTCAATTTGAGCAGTTAATACCGTTTGAAAAAGAAGTAGATTATTTTCTTTTCGACACAAAAGGGAAAAATCGAGGAGGCAATGGAGTAAAGTTTGATTGGTCTATTTTAAAAGGATATCCTTTTACCAAACCCTTTTTTTTAAGTGGTGGAATAGGGCCCAATGATGTGGAATTAGTTAAAAATATTAAAGTAACTGGATTACCAATATATGCTATAGACATCAATAGTAAGTTTGAAGATAAGCCAGGTAAAAAGAATATTAACAAAGTGACAAAATTTAAGAATCAGTTAGATTATGAAATCAAAATTTCACCCAGATAAAAGCGGTTATTTTGGACAATTTGGTGGGGCATTTGTTCCAGAATTATTATTTCCTAATGTAAAAGAATTAGAGGATAATTATATTCAAATTATTGAATCTGAAGAATTTCAACAAGAATACAAGGATTTATTAAAAGATTATGTTGGACGCCCAAGTCCATTGTATTTGGCAAAACGTCTATCAGAAAAATACGGAGCTTATATTTACTTAAAACGTGAGGATTTAAATCATACAGGAGCGCATAAAATAAATAACACCATAGGGCAAGTACTGATTGCAAAGAAATTAGGTAAAACAAAAATTATAGCCGAAACAGGTGCTGGACAGCATGGCGTAGCAACGGCAACAGTTTGTGCATTAATGGGGCTTGATTGTACCGTTTTTATGGGAGAAAAAGACATTGTAAGACAAGCACCTAATGTTGCTCGTATGAAAATGTTAGGCGCGACCATAGTTCCTGCAACAAGTGGGAGTAAAACACTAAAAGACGCTACCAATGAAGCTATTAGATATTGGATTCAACATCCAGAAACTTTCTACATGATTGGTTCTGTGGTAGGTCCTCATCCTCATCCAGACATGGTTGCTCGCTTACAAGCGGTTATATCAGAAGAAATTCAATGGCAATTAAAAGAAAAAACTGGTAAAACAACACCAGATACTATCATAGCCTGTGTGGGTGGAGGTAGTAATGCTGCAGGAGCATTTTATCATTTTATGGATGATGAAAACGTAGAGTTGATTTCTGTTGAGGCAGCTGGTTTGGGTGTTCATTCAGGCGAAAGTGCTGCTACATCTCAATTAGGAGAAGTAGGGATTATCCATGTAGTAAAACAATTTAA
>FUWD013024454.1_pt1 | contig 10230 bp, 6 predicted proteins | sample 1063281 | NCBI WGS metagenome assembly FUWD01 (sample SAMEA79048168, study PRJEB19326) | metagenome | biome: marine
TATAAATCAAAGGGATGTCCTGTCAGATAAAGACCCAGGGTTTCTTTCTCAAGATTCAATCGATCCTTGAAAGTAAGGCTGCGCAAGCCTTCAAGGTAGTTATATCGTGAGTTATTCTCTGTGCCACCAAAGGTGTCTTCACCAAACAAATCCATCAAGCCACCATCTTCATTGCGAGTTTTCTGTTCTGCTGTTCTTGCAGCGTCCTCCTGATTCGCAAACAGAAGTGCGCGTCTGTAATCAATTGATTTTAGCTGCTCATTCTGACTATCAAAGCATGCCAGTTCATCAAGAGCACCACATCCAATTAACGCCTCGATCGCTCTTTTGTTTACTTTCCTGCCATCAACACGTTCACATAAGTCGTACAGATCATCGAACTGACCATCTTCACGACGACTGTTGACTATTGCCTCAACCGGCCCTTCGCCCACGCCCTTGATTGCACCCAGACCGTATATAATGCTTTTATCCGAGTCAGCGACAAACCGAAATCCTCCTTTGTTGACATTAGGGGGCGAGATGGCAATGTCCATCTCTCGGCATTCTTCAATATTGATAACAACCTTATCGGTGTTCTGCATATCTGCCGACAGCACAGCGGCCATAAAATCAACAGGATAGTAGTGTTTCAGCCAGGCTGTCTGATAGGCAATCAAGGCATAAGCGACAGAGTGGGGTTTATTGAAACCATAACCAGCGAATTTTTCCATCAGGTTAAATATGTGATCCGCCTGTTCACCATCCACCCCATTTTCTTGTGCACCACGCAGAAAACTGTCTCTCTGTTTCGCCATTTCTTCCGGTTTTTTCTTACCCATCGCGCGACGCAATAAGTCCGCATCAGCCAGGGTATAACCGGCCAGTACCTGAGCGATTTGCATGACCTGCTCCTGATACAACATGACGCCATAGGTGCCTTCGAGAACCGGTTGCAAGCTGGGATGCAAATAGTCAACTTCATCAATACCAATCTTGCGACGAACAAAATCATCTTTCAGTTCCAACGGACCAGGACGAAACAGTGCGACCAATGCCACGATGTCGCCAAATCGATTAGGTTTAACCTGTTTTATCAGATCTTTCATACCACGGGATTCCAATTGGAAGACCGCTGTGGTTTTCGCAGCTCTCAGGTCTTCGAACACCGCTGGGTCTTCCAGGAATATGTCGCCTATCTCAATAAGTTCATCACCGGCATCCAGCTTGTGCTGGTTGATACTCTTAACAGCATTGTCAATGATTGTGAGTGTGCGCAAACCAAGAAAGTCGAATTTCACCAATCCAGCCTGCTCGACATCATTCATGTCAAACTGCGTCATGAAGTTGGCGCCTGATTCATCACAATAGATCGGTGAATAATCAGTTATCCGGGTCGGCGCAATAACGACTCCACCGGCATGTTTACCAACATTCCTGGCCAGCCCCTCCAGTTTGAAGGCCATCTCCATGATTTCATCAGCATCCTCATTCTGGGATATAAATTCACCCAACAATGGTTCTTCATCGAGTGCCTTGTCCAGTGTCATGCCCGGTTTGAAGGGTATTAACTTGGATAACTTATCTGCCAGACCGTAGGATTTTCCTTGCACCCTGGCGACATCACGCACCACGGCTTTTGCAGCCATGGTACCAAAGGTGATGATCTGAGATACCGCATTTCGCCCGTAACGTTCGGTGACATGCTGGATTACCCGGTCACGACCATCCATGCAGAAGTCTATATCGAAGTCAGGCAAGGAGACCCGTTCTGGATTCAGGAACCGTTCGAATAGCAAATCGTATTCCAGCGGATCAACGTCGGTAATTCGCAGCGCGTATGCGACAAGCGAACCTGCGCCCGATCCCCTGCCGGGACCGACCGGAATATCGTTATCCCTCGCCCATTCAACGAACTCCATCACGATCAGGAAATAGCCGGCAAATCCCATTTTATTGATGACATCAAGTTCAAAGGCAAGACGGTCTTCATAGACCCGTCGTTTCCCGGAATGATCCTCCTTCTGAGTATAGAGTATCTTCTCCAGCCGTTGCTCCAGTCCTCGTTCTGATACTTCATAAAAAAGGATTCCGTTGAATAACCATCCGGGATTTGATATTCCGGCAGATGGACGTCCCCGAGATTGACTTTGACATTGCAACGTTTTGCAATTTCGACTGTGTTTTCGATTGCTTCCGGAATATCAGCAAACAGTTCACACATTTCTTCTGGTGATTTGAGATATTGCTGTTCCGTGTACCGTCTTTCCCGCCTTGGATCGTCCAGGGTACGACCATCGTGTATGCATATTCTTGCTTCGTGGGCTTCATACTCTTCCCTGGCACTGAACCGAACATCGTTGGTTGCGACAACCGGACAGTCTATTTGCAGGGCGAGATCGACTACCCTTTTTATATACTCTTCTTCATTAGGACGACCAGTCCGCTGCAGCTCAAGATAGTAGGCATCAGGGAAAATACCCAACCATTGTCTGGCCAGTTGGGACGCAAGTTCGTGTCTGCCTGAGAGCAGCGCCTTGCCAACATCACCCTGCCGACCAGCGGACAGAGCGATCAGCCCCTGCGCTTGCTCCGCAATCCACTGCCTCTGTAATGTTGCCTTGTGTGTTTGTAACGAGCCCAGAGCCTGACCTTCGAGATAAGCTCTGGAGAGCAGCTCTGATAGATTTCGATAACCTTTTTCGTTTCGTGCAATCAGAACCAGCGGTGTGGCTTCTTCGCTCTCGTCATCGGCACTCACCCACACGTCAGCGGCTATTAAAGGTTTAACACCTGCTTCACTGGCTGCTTTGTAGAACTTGATCAGGGCAAAAAGATTATTGTCGTCACTGACCGCCACCGCTGGCATTTGCATTTCCGCAACCGCCGTGGCGAGAGGTTTGATTCGGACCATGCCATCGCTTAGAGAATACTCGGAGTGCAAGCGCAGGTGGACGAATGTCTGACTCATTGAGCGTTTGGACCTAAAATGAATGGGCACATATTAAGCGATAGCGCAGCAGATATTAACCGAAGGCGCTCCAAATCGATACGACACCGGGACAAAAAGACTCATATTTCTCGCCTTCACGTGGCCAGTGTCAGACCTGAGTGGCTGCTGGTCGAGACGCGACTTTTCACTATCGTTAGAACCCATCGTCTAGAGGTCATCTAAGCCTTATAATACCTGCTTCAGAGCGAATTTAGCGGTTTCTTGCTGGTTGACTTAAGTAGATAATACCTGTGTCATTCTGGATGACCCGACAGACTGGCTATCCACCTGATATATATCCGGGGTATCGATGCAACGATGCAAACATCTCGACTCACGGATTCGTCAATTCCAGGCACATGGAGTCCCACATGGATCACGCTCTTTCCGTATTCTTCTTTCCGTACTCTTCAATGTACGTGCCAACCTACCAAGAAAAAGACCGGGAAACAGAGAAAGCACACTAAAGGCACTGACGCACCCGGGTGAACTACCTGTCAATCCAAAATTCCTCGACAATGGGTGTGTGGACCGGGTGTGCAGACGATTGATCTTGCGGAGGCGATGCCGAATGCAACCATCACTGCGGTTGACGTCTATCGGAAGTATCAGTCAATTGCCAATCCAGTTCTTTTTGTCGACAGGGCGCAAAGGACATCCTGTGTATCGGGCTCGGTCCATGTTTCCTCAACGCATCCAGATGCATTTGAGTGGGGTATCCTTTGTGTCGCGCCAGACCATAAACAGGGTATATTTCATCCAGAACTTCCATTTCCCTGTCGCGAGCCACCTTGGCCAATATTGATGCTGCCTTAATAGCATCGTGCTTGCTATCCCCTTTCACTATCCATTCAGACGGACAATAGAGCCTGGGTGTTCGATTTCCATCAACGACCGCAAAATCAACCCTTATGCTCAGGTTGTCGACTGCACGTTGCATGGCCAGCAAACTTGCCTGCAGGATATTGATCTCATCAATTTCTTCGACATCCGCCCAGGCAATACTAAAGGCGACTGCTTTTGCTCTGATTTCTTCGTCCAGGATCTTTCTTCGCTTCTCAGTTAGCGCCTTTGAATCTTTCAAACCTTCTATCAGTGTAAAAGGATTTAGAACAACCGCCGCAGCAAAAACCGCTCCGGCAAGAGGTCCACGACCAACCTCATCCACTCCGGCAACATATTCAAGCCGGTACATCGGTCTTACCGATTAAATCCAGCACTGCCTCTGCTGCTGCAGCGCTAGAATCTCCGAGCAGTGTATGGTGTATTTCATCGAATGTTGCCAACAATGAAGGATCCTTGTTATCCAGAAGATTCAGCACAGCACCGGCAAGCGCATCCGGGGTTGCTGCATCCTGAATGAACTCAGGCACCAGTTCTCGATTGCTTAGGATATTTGGTAGTGCAAAAAAATCAGTAGTAACCAGTCTTGAGATGATGGCATAGGTCAGAGCACCCAATCGATAGGACATGACCATGGGTTTTTTCAGCAGCATTGCTTCCAGAGTTGCCGTACCTGAATTAACCAGAACTACATCAGATGACTGCATGACTGTCTTCGAATTGCCAAGAGTAACCTGAACTGACAGACTTTGATTCAAATCAGTCAGTTGTTTTTCAATTTGCACCTTTCTTTTTTCGTTAGCGGCCGGAACAATGAACTCAACATCTGGCTTTTGCTCAGTTATTTTCAGTGCTGCCTGGAAAAAATCGGGGCCTGTATAAGAAACCTCACCTTTCCTGCTGCCCGGCAAGATCGCGATAACCTCGGCATTTTCTGAAATATTGTATCTTGCCCGAGCTGCAGCCTTGCCTGACTCCCCCTCACCTGGCTTGATCTCATCTGCTCTCGGATGACCGACAAATTCAGCCCTGATACCATTCTCTCTATAGATATCCAGCTCGAATGGGTACAACGTCAGCATCAGATCAACTTTTTTAGCAATACTCTTTATTCTGCCTTTTCGCCAGGCCCAGACTGTCGGAGAAACGTAGTGCACGGTCTTTATGCCATGCTTTTTTAGCATACCTTCAAGCAGAAGGTTAAAGAAATTTGAATCAACTCCAATGAAACAATCAGGATTGCAGGTAATTATCCTGTTCCGGGTTCCTAACAGTATTCTTAGTAATTCCGGCAGTCGTTTGATGGGATCAACGAACCCATTGACAGATAGTCTTTCAATATCAATCCATGACTCCATCCCCTCACGGATCATGGCTGGACCGCCAATCCCTATAAATTTCGCATCAGCATTGTGATGTTTCAGGGCGCGGATGAGATTAGCCCCGAGATTATCACCAGAAGCTTCTCCTGCGACCATGCCAACAACGAGATGTGAATGGCTCAGAACACTCTCCTTCTAACGCTGACAGTTATCCGAATCCTATGTGTCATGGGTAGATTTTATCCAAAAAACGCATTCTCTGACAGGAATGGCACTTACTTAAGTGCTCTTACGAGGCGCTCTTACGTCGTTCCAATCCCAGGTTTCTCTTTTCGCTTACTCGTTCCACACATCCCTGTGCTCCACTCGCTGAGACAGCTTCGGGGCTCCGGCTCTCCTGCCTTCACACGCTGCAGAACTACGCGAAAAGAGAAACCTGGGCTCTACACTCACAACCCTGTCAAAATTGAACCATTAGCTGCAAGTTGCTCGCTAAGTAAATGCCACTCTTCTCTGACACGAATGGTGTCTGTTTCTGCGATGATTACATGAACTCGCACTGATCCGAATCAGGGCAGTTCTTTCTGATGTGTGAACCAGATACCGCTAGGTAACTTTCTGTTCGGCGCAAGTTAGCAAGGATGAGCAAACCAACTGATCACCAACGTAGGCTTTACCCGCCGACTTCATCCAATGAGTTCGCAGGTTGACGATTTCAATCTCCATACGAAGCTGGTCGCCAGGTACCACAGATCGCTTAAACTTGGTTTTATCGGTACCTGCAAGATAATAAACATAACCATCGTCCAAGGTGCGATTTCTACTTCTAAACGCCAGGATGCCGGATACCTGAGCCATCGCTTCAACAATCAGAATGCCGGGAAAGACAGGGGTCATCGGGAAATGTCCCGTAAACTGAGGCTCATTGATGGTGATATTTTTAATGGCGACAATACGCTTGTCCGCTTCGAATTCTAGAACCCGGTCAACCAGCAGAAATGGATAACGATGTGGAAGATATTGCCAAATATCGGTGACTTCCATGATACTTTCAGTCATTTCTTTAATTGCCTCTCCAGCGCTCTCAGGCGTTTTATTATTTCATCAAGCTTTGCAAAACCAACAATGCTGCGTTTCCAGGACTTACCCGGCATCAATCCCGTACCTGATGAATACCTGCCTTTCTGTCTGATCGATCGGCTGACCAACGACATTGCAGTAATCTCAACCTGATCAACAATCTCGATATTATCAATAATACCAACCGCCCCACCAATCAAACAATGTGCGCCTATTTTTGTGCTGCCAGCGATTGCTGTACAACCGGAAATTGCGGTATTGGCACCTATGCAAGTGCCATGTCCAATCTGAACCTGGTTATCCAACTTAACTCCATTTGCAATGCTTGTGTCATTTAATGCACCTCGATCTATCGTAGTACCCGCACCAATCTCCACATCATCGCCAATAGACACCGAGAAGATCTGTGGGATCTTAACCAGTGAACCGGTCGTATAGTCTGGTTCAAATCCAAAACCGTCAGCCCCTATGACCGCCCCGCTATGAATGATGGCTCGCTCACCTATTGTCACACCGTGATAGACACTGACATTCGCAGACAGGCGGCTGTATTCCCCGATCGTCACTGCTTCGCCAATAAAACAACCTGGTCCAACAACAACATTCTTATCAAGCCTTGCCCTTGCTTCAACAACAGCGTACGCACCTATTGTGACATCACTCCCATGGGTCGCTGTAGGAGAAACAACCGCAGTTGGATGGATCTTTTCACTCGGTTGCGGTGTTTGATCAAACAATCCGGCAATTCTGGCCCAGGCCAATCTGGGTTGCGCACAAACAAGTACTGGCAGATTACAGCTATCTGCATACTCGTCATTCAGGACGACAGCTGCCGCTGCAGAGTCCGCTAATTGCTTCAGATAGGCTGGATTGAACAAAAAGGTTAACTGGTCGGATTTTGCATCAATTAAGTTTGCAATCCCGCTAATCTCAACCGATGCATCACCCCTAACTTCAAGATCAAGCGCGTCTGCTATCTCGCCCAGGGTGTAGGTCACAATAGCAAGAGGTTTTGTGTCTTACTTTTTCTTCTTCTGCGCATCTGCATCAATCGCATTCAGCCCTTCTGTCACTTTGCGAGTAATGTTGTACAGGTCACCAACATACAATGCCGCCTGGCGCGGAATGATCAAGTCGTAATCTTCTTCAAGCACAAGATCTTCAATAGCTTTCTGGACCTTGGCATCAATTCCGGTAAATAACTCTTTTTGCCGCTCCTCAATCTCGCGTTGTAGCTTTTGTCGAAGGTAAACAAAGTCATTGTTCTTTGACTCGATCTGCTGCTGTAGTTTCCGTTTCTCCGACTCAGTCATCACCTCAGCGTCTTTCTGTGCGCGCTCCAACATGCCAGCAGCTTCGGACTGAATCGCACGAATCTCATCTTCTTTGGTTTTGAACTCAGTCTGGATCTGCGCCATTAAGCGTTTTGCCTCTTCGGACTGCAGTATCGCGGTTTGCACGTCAACGACTGCTATTTTGACTTCTGCCAAGGCGACTGGCGTCGTCAAGGCCAATACAGAGATTGCCAAAATTGCCAGAATAGGTTGTTTGATATGCACAGATGTTCTCCTCAAGTGCTGGATATTTAAAGACTTACTGTTATGTTTTGAAGGCGCGATGTTGTCACATCCCAACCCTCGATTCAACGGAAAACGACTCTAGCTACGCTGTGATTCTCTTGCGATGCCTATTAAGTAGACAGCTTTCCGTGATCTTTACTTGCATACCCGGCCTTTTTTTCGGACCTGTGAGTACCTTTATCCACCCAGATGATCACTTTTTTGCATAGGTTCTTCAACTATCTATTAGCGTTAGTATAAAAATCAAACACTTACGAGAAGTTTGGCAGTATTAAACGCAAATCGGGACTCTTTCGCTCAATCTATCATTTCCGAGGTTTTTTTGACTACAAACTTTTAAGAAGGTTCGCGACTCGACCCTTCGACCTTCTACATCCTAATTCACTCGACCTAGCTCAAACTGGAACGACTCCTGCTCGTCTCCGGCTTTTTCATTGATTGGTACAGAAATACTGAAACTCAAGGGTGCAAAACCTGTTATCCAGGTAATCGCAAATCCGGCCGTGTAACGCAGTTCACCGTCACTGACACCCTGACAAATTTTGCTGATTTCCAGGCAGTTAGTATTAAAGACGTTGCCACCATCCACGAAGAACACTGATTTCATCTGCCGCTGGTCCTCAATAAACGGCAGTGGGAACAGAATTTCAGCATTGAAGTTGACCAGTACATTGCCACCGATAGGATCAGGTTCGTTGTAACGATCAAGTGGTGATGGCGTCGATCTTGGCCCCAGAGTGTTACTCTCATAACCCCTGACAGAACCAAATCCTCCTGAATAGAAGTTCTTGTAGAAGGGGAAAGTGGTGGTATCACCATAGGAATCACCGTAACCAAGATGTGTTGCCAACCGCAACTTTAATCCTCTGAAGAGTGGATAAAAGATTTGCCCTTCATAGTTGATTCGGTAGAACTCAAGCTCACTGCCAGGTATCGTCATCTCAAATGAAAGCGATTGAGACTTACCACCCGAAGGCAGCAATCCTCTATTCAAAGCAGACATCGAATACGCTGCCTGAATGGTAAACAGATTAAACTTCTTACCTTCTCTCGCAAGGAACTGGGATATCTCCTGTGCTGGAAATACTCCTTCCTTGATCTTGGTATTCTCATAACCGAGGGAGAAGTTGATTCTAGAAAGTTCACTGGTGGGATATCCAAAATTCACACTGGTAGAAATCGAATCCGTTGAAAACCTCGCGATGTTCCTCTCATCGAAATCACTCTTTCGGAAGGACACAGAGTAACCACGACTCACACCATCCACGGTAAAGTAGGGATCAAAGAAAGAAAAAGAGTAGGCTGTCTGCCACGCGCTGTGATTTACACCAAGGTTGATGCTGTTTCCCGTACCAAACCAGTTATTCTCCCGATAATTGGCACCAAGCATGATGCCTGTTCTCTGTGCATAACCGAGGGTACCGGAGATAGATCCTGACGGTGCTTCTTCCACGGTGTAGAGCACATCGATCTGATCTTCGGTCCCGGCCACTGCAGGCGTCTCAACCGAGACTTCCTTGAAATACAACAATCGTTCCAGGCGAACTTTTGATCTTTCAATCAGTGCATTCGACGCCCAGCCACCTTCCATCTGTCGCATCTCACGCCGCAACACTTCATCCTGAGTAAATGTGTTGCCCGTGAACTCAATTCGTCGCACATATGCCCGTTGGCCAGCGTCAACAAAGAACTTCACCTCTACGGTATTATCATCCTCACTCTGGACAGGCTGACCCGTGGCACTTGCGAAGGTGTATCCCGCATTGCCCAGAGCTCTCTCAATCTGATCTTCCGAGGCTGTCATCGCCTCACGAGAAAATATCTGGCCCGGTCTCACAAAGATCAGACCGCGGATACTCTGCTCGGGAATGTCATGTAATTCACCAGCAACATCCACACCCTTCACGGTGAACTGCTCACCCTCAATCACATTGACTGTGATATAGACATCCTCTTTGTTGGGAGCGATAGAAACCTGAGTTGAATCGATTACAAAATTCAAGTAACCCCGGTCAAGATAATGAGATTCTAGTGTTTCCAGATCACCAGTTAGTTTCTCCTTGGAATATCGATCATCCTTCGTGTAGAAAGAAAATAGGCTCGGTAACTTCAGTTCTAACAGTTCGAGTAGTGTCTCATCATCAAATATTGTATTTCCTACAATATTGATATGTTTAATGCCAGCGACATCACCTTCCGTGACGTCGATTTTTATGGCAACCCGGTTCCTTGGCAGATCTTCGAGTTCTGTTTTTATTCGGGCGCCATAACGACCTTGAGAAACATACTGTCTTTCTAAATCAGTCCGGATATGTTCGAGTGTAACCTTTTTGAATATCTCTCCTTCCGACAGCCCCGAACCAGTCAGTCCTTCAAGCAATGCCTCGGTCTTAATTGCTTTATTGCCTTCAATTTCAATTTTGTCAATTGCTGG
>FUWD013190327.1_pt1 | contig 10230 bp, 19 predicted proteins | sample 1063281 | NCBI WGS metagenome assembly FUWD01 (sample SAMEA79048168, study PRJEB19326) | metagenome | biome: marine
GGTGTGTTCCCCACCGGCTTGCTGCTGTTTGTCATGTTGTTCCCTGTCTATTTCAACGCCATGCGGCCACAAGTGCTGAGGCGTCAAACCCCTGCTGTGCTGACTGAATCAAGTAGGCGGGTGCGTACTCGGCCACTGGGCGATTGCGGTAAGCCACGCGGCGTTGGCGGGCAATGGCCAATGCGCCACAGCGCTTGAGGTTGTCTAAGGTGCGACGTGCTGCATCCTTGCCCACGCATGCATGCTGTGCCAGCTCTTGCAGCGTGGGCGCTTTGTCTGCCGTGGTCAGCAGCTGTGCAGAGGTGAGCAATGCTTTACGCACATCACCCACAGGGCGACCACCTCGGGCTAAATCTTCTTTGGTTTGAATGGGGTTCACTTTGGCACTCCTTGAATCTTGGCCAACATGTCTTGCATGTCTGCAATGGCGGCAATGAACTTGCGTTGAAGATCTGCCTCTTCGTCTTTAGGCTCGATGGGCTGTGGCACTGCGTAGTGCAGCTGTTCACACAAAAATTCAATGCCTGAGGTCTCGCCCTGCTTGCGTGCAATACGCAACAAAAACAAAACTTGCTCGGGGTCCAGCTTGGCTGGTCGCTCTGGGTTGAGGCAGTCCAGCAATTTGCGCTGGGCTGCGTCTACCAGCAGCTCAGGCCAAAGCATGGAGCCAATCTTCTTGGCGCCACCCGTGCTGTTGACGATCTCGACCAGCATGTCGTTCATTGATTCCATTCCCATTGGCATTCCCGTTCCCCCTACGTTTACGAACCTTTGCGAACTATTCGCAAACCCTCGCATGGTCTAAAAAAGTCAAAAAAAGGAGACTTCAGGCCATGCACAAAAAACACAAACCATCAAGCCTTCTGAAGGTCTGGCCAGATCAGCCAAAAGTCATTGGGGCGCAGCATTTGGCGGGTGACTTCGCCGCTGGTCTCTCGCTCAATGGCCACGCAAATGATTGGGCCGAGCAAGACATTCGCGCTGGTCGCGCGGCGCAAGTAGCCCTCGGTGGTGTGACAGCGCACGGCAAATGCCTGACGCGTATCCATCTGAAGGCGATTGAGGTAGGCGAGTAGTTCTTTCATGTGAATAGTTTACATGAAAGTGAACTATTGCAACACGTATGTAAAAAACAAATTAGTAAAGTATTTCTATGGATATCTATCACCGTCGCCGCACAAACCTTCTTGAAGTACTCAAGGAGATGCCCGCCTCTGACCTCAGCAAGGCCAGTGGCGTAGCTGCCAGCTCTATCAGCTCGATCTTTAAACAGCTGCCAGATGGAAGGTTTGCTAGGAATATTGGCGAGCGGACTGCTAGGAATCTTGAGAGGGGCGCTAGAAAGCCGGAAGGCTTTTTAGATCAGCCCGTCAAAGAAACAGCTGCGCCCGCAGCCAGTGAGTCGGCCTTGACCTATGCTCGCAGTCAACACACGCCGGTTCGCATTGAAGACGCCATGGAAGCGCTGCGCCTCGCACTGGTGGCTGCAGATGCTTTGACCCGCGCCCAAGCCAAACCCATCATCGACTTGCTTTTTGCCGACCCAGAAAACGCACAACACCTCGGGCCCCGCATGGCCACCACGCTTGGCATCATGGTTATGGGGACACATCGGCGGGCGGCGGCTTAACATCAAGAAAGACGGCAACGTCTTTTTTTGTCCTGCATTTAACTTTTTACTTACTAACTTGTATTTTTGTTGTGTTTAGGTTTTACATTACAGTCAGCACTTGTAAACCACCACTCAAAGGGAGAAGTTATGTCAATCATCACGTGCCACGAATGCAAGGCTGAAATCAGCAGTGAAGCAAAGGTTTGCCCAAAATGCGGGGCAACGCCAAAAACTACAGCAAACAAAATAAATGCCTTCTTTGGCGTTTTGTTCATCGTCGCTGTCGTTTGGTTTTTCTTTGGTGGCGGCCTTGAAAAGACCGCCGCAAAAAATATGGCGAGCATTGAAAAGCAAGTTGCCACAGATGCTGTGAAGCAATACCAAATCGCCAAAGAAAACGGCAACCTAGTGGAGACGTGTGTTCATGCGGGCTTTGTCGCAGCCGCCTACCTACAGGCCAAGGATGCCGATTCGCATAAGCAGTGGCAGCAAACACAGCGCCAAGACTGCAAAAAAGCTGGCATGCCAGCCTTTTGACCATGAAATAATCTAAGAAAACCCCGCTTCGGCGGGTTTTTTGCGCCCAAATTATAGGTGTTTGTACTTAAGTACAAAAAATATTTACAAATTTGTATCAGCTTTCCTTTACGTTCGTGTAAACTTTACACGCAAACAACGAAAGGGGAACCATGTCAGTCATCGCTTTCACTAGCGGAACCTGCTTCCGCATCAAAGTCAAAACACCACAAGCCACCACCGTCATCCCCCGTGCTCAGCACAAGGATGCAACCCAAGCGTGGGAGCGTGCATGGCGCATTGCTGGCACCAGCCACGCCTACATCAGCGTGCAGGTGGTGCGATGAAGGCCGGCATCATAAGCGCGGCCATCAAAGCTGTCAAAGCCGCTGCCTACACCATCGCCACTGGCATTGCACTGTTTGTGTGCTTTGCGACATGGCTGTTGATTGATGCCATCACGCATCGTGACGACTTTCCGGCCAAGCCTCAGTGCCTCCCCGCCCCTCAGTCGATCTGCGCCTCTACAGGTGATGTGGGGGTGCGCCTATGAACGCCCAAGGCATCGTCTTCTTAAACCGTCAACGCCCCGTGGTCAACACCACGCCCGGTGGCGAGTTTGAGCTGTTAATCACCGCGCTCGATCGCATCAGCGCCCGCCAAGCAGAGCTGTGGCGCATTCGCTATGTGGGCCAGCGCGCCAAAGACCTGTGGGAGACCTGCAGTGCAGTGCTCACACCAGGCCAACCCATTCAGGTGCGAACTAAAGGCATGCGTGTGCACAGCAATGGCACGCCTGTGATTGAGGCTGAGGCCGAGAGCATTGCCATCGCCCCGCGTAGCCACTTGGACGAAGGCGGTGCAGTATGACCATCCTCCCGAGCGAAATCAACCGCTGCCGACCAGCAAGCCCAGCCCCTCGCTGCGCCAATTGCCGACGCTGGGCTGACCACCCCGAGCAGCCGGTGGGCTCCATTGCTCGCGTGGTCAACACCACCAGCGACAAAGACCCTGCGTGCGTCTACATCCCTGTGTCGCTATTGGAGGCCTCTGCATGACCATCATTCACAAAGTGCCCATGCTGCGCATCAAGAAGTGCAGCGACTTCATGATGTGGTACCGCGATATGCCGGGGCAGCTGGTGCCGCACCTTGGGTGGTCTGACCTGCACGGCTACAAAAGCCGCGATGCCGAAGGCCACACAAACTTTGTGCTGACCGATGACGCTGAGCCAGCCACTGTGCACGTGGCCACCAATGAGTTGGCGCACTGGCCTTTCAACCACTACATGCACCTAGCCACCAGCCAGCGCAAATCCATCATCTTGACGGAGCGCGACTCAAAGGCGTGGCCCCACATCGTCAAAGACATTGGCAACGCCAAGCACTCAGGCTCATGCGGTGGCCCTGAGGGTGCAGTAGCCCAAGGCCAAACACGCCGCCAAAGCTTGATCGAGTCAGCTACCAATATTGGCCTTGGCTGGTTGCTCAGCCTAGGTGTGACCGCTGTGGTGCTGCCCCTCTTTGGCCACCAAGTCACCTTTGGCGAAAACGCCGCCATGACCACCATCTTCACCGTCATCAGCCTAGTACGCAGCTATGCCGTGAGACGTTACTTCAACCACCGCCACAGTCAAAACCCATGACAGAAAAACACACCTATAAGCCGCGCTTTGGCAGCTTCACCCACTTCGTCATCACTTTCTTTTTGGACAACCCCGAGGAAGAATTGACCATCGACGACATGGCCACCAAGTGGCCGGAAGTCAAGCGCAACAGCATCCACTCCATCTTGGGCCCTGTGGTACTGCATGAGATTTTGGTGCGTGACCGCAATGATGATGGTGACTACTTTTACAAAGCTGGCCCACACATCGCCCATGCAGATATTTGCCGCCCTGTTGGCGAGGCTGATATGCAGCAGGCCGAGGTGGCCGAGGCAGCTGGTGCGCCGCATGAGTTTCGTGTGGACATGGATGTGCCATTGCCAACCAAGTACCGCCACCAAACCTATGGCAAGTGGAAGCCCATGTTTGCTGCGCTCACGATGAAGGGGCAGAGCATCGTCATTGAAGCGGCAGATGCCAAGCGCATCAAGTCCACGGCGCAAAAAATGCGCCAAACCCAAAAAGGCCTGCCCCCTCACTTCCACGTTGGCCAAGACGAAAAAGGCGCGTGGCGCGTTTGGCGCACGGCTTAACCCGATCAAATTTCTAGAAAGCAAACCATGTCAACAAACCCCATCGACACCCAAATTGGCTTCGGCTACTTTGACCTCAGCGCCATCGTGGCCAGCACTACAAACCCGCGCAAAACCTTTGAACCCGCCGCTCTGGCAGAGCTGACCGCCAACATTAAAGCCAGCGGCGTGCACCAGCCGGTGCTGCTGCGCAAGTTGCCAGCATCACGCCTAGAAGACACCGCGCACATGAAGCCCCGCCCTACCCATGAGCTGGTGTGTGGTGAGCGCCGCTTTCGTGCTTGCGTGGCTGCTGGCCTGAAAAACATTCCCGCCATGGTGGCTGAGCTGACAGACGACCAAGCGCTTGAAGTGCAAGTGGTGGAAAACCTGCAGCGCACAGACCTGTCAGCGCTCGAGGAGGCGGAGGGCTACGAAGTGCTAATGCAAACCGCCCACATCACCGCCGATCAAGTGGCTGAGAAGATCGCCAAAAGCCGCGCCTATGTGTACGGCCGCATCAAGCTGCTGGACCTCGGTACCGATGGCCGCGAAGCCCTCAAGCAAGGCGTGATTGACGCAAGCCGTGCCCTGCTGCTGGCACGCATACCAGATACCAAGCTGCAATCCAAAGCGCTGTCAGAGATCGTGCGCACCAATCACCACTTGGGCGTTATGAGCGCCCGAGAAGCGGCCGAGCACATCCGCGATCGCTACATGCTCAAGCTGAGCGCTGCAGTGTTTGACACCAAAGACGCCTTCTTGACCGATGCGGCCGCGTGCAAGAGCTGCACCAAACGCACCGGCGCAAACCCTGACCTGTTTGCCGATGTCAAAGGCGCAGACGTATGCACCGACCCTCAGTGCTTTGACAAGAAAACCCAAGCCCACCACGCCGCCGTGCGCCTGAGCGCAGAGAAGATGGGCTGCACCGTCATTGATGGCCGTGAAGCCAAAGAGTTAATGCCTAGCAAGTACGCTGGCATCGAGGGATTTGCTCGTTTGGATGTGGCTGCAGACAGCCCTACAGGCAAGCCGCTTCGCAAAGAGTTGGCCAAGGTGATGGAGAAGGAAGACATCAAGCCCACCATGTTGGCCAACCCGCACGTGCCAGGTGAGGTGATTGCCTGCATACCCACCGCGCTGGTGGCTGAGCTGTTGGCCAAGGCTGGCAAAGACGAGGCCGCGCAAAAAACCATGGCACTGGCAGTGGCCCAAGAGGAGCGCGAAAAAGAGCGTGCCGAAGATGAAGCCGCCAATGCGTTTGAGCGCCGGTGGCGTGCTGACTTGCTCAAGGAAGTGCAAGCCAACATCGTTGAATTTGGCGTGAGCGTGCTGCCAACACCTGTGGAAAAGTACATCTTAGCCAATCTCATCGAGCCCATGAATGGCGACCAGTGCAAGCGCTTGGCCAAGATGCTTGACCTTGGCAAAGTTGCTCCAAAAGAAGGTGTGAAGCAATGGGCGAACGGCCTTGTGCGTGAACAGGTGGCTGAGGGTATTTGTTTGGTGGTGGCATTCCGCGACACCGAGTACCGCAGCTGGTTGCCTGACCAAGAAAAAGCCAACGAAGGGCTGTTTATGGTGGCGCGCCAAATGGGCATCGAGCCTGACACCGTAAGAAACATGGTCATCACGCAAATCCGCGATGAAAAAGCCGCCGAAAAAGAGGCTGCTTTCAAAGCTGCACAGGTCTCTCTACCCCTTCCCTCTGCTGCGCAAGCTAAGGGGGGCGGGGGGAAGGAAGGAACAAAAAAACCCGCTCCGCTAACGCGGTGGCAAAAACGCCAAAGCTGAGCGCAGAGGATGCTTTAAGTCGCATCGCTCGCGCGATGCAGGGCGGGGAGGAAGTCTTGGGCGACTGCGCCCAAGACAAAGACCAGCGTGCTACGCACGATAGCAACGACGGGGAAACAGGCTGGCCTTGGCCTGGTGATGTAGCTGGCCAAGTTGACGGCGGCAATGAAGGGGGTGCGAAATGAAAAGTAAGCACACGCCGGGGCCATGGTTTATTTGGAAAGAGCGCGCCATGCAAGACGAAGGCATGGAGCGCGATGAAATTGCAGAGGAGCTTCTTTCTTATGAAGACTTCTCCGTATTGGCTGGTGAACCAATTGGTGAGGTGACGAGAAGCCAAGTCAGGGGCTGTCAGACGATTGTGGATATCTCCTCTGATTTGTTCGGCGATGATGACGATGAAGGCTGTCAGATCGCTCTGGCCAATGCTCGCCTAATCGCTGCCGCACCTGATCTGCTTAAGGCACTCAATAAACTGCGGAATGCCTATCTTGGCACATGTGTTGAGGTGCAAGCAGATGCCATGCGCTATGCCCGTGCCACCATTGCCAAAGCAGAAGGCGGCGCATCATGAGAGGCCACATCGCACAAATCCACCAGCGCAACCTCATTGCGCAAAGCATCGTCAAGAGCGGTCAGCACGTGGTTGACCCCATGGCCATCGCCACCTGTAACGCCACGCGCCTGACACAGCAAGAGATCGCCAAGAACATTGACCCACTCAAAGCCAGCGTGAAGGCTATGACCATGGGCAAGGGTAGCTTTGGCGATTGGGTGCGCATGAGCACTGCCTACAACGTGTCAATGGCCATTGAGCAATTGCGCATAGTGCGTGGCTACAAAGGTGTGCTGCAGGAGCTTAAAACGGTGCTGGATGCCATTGGCGTGCGTGCAGGCGGCGAGTGTGCAGGCTGGAAAAGCCCCACGCTGTACGCCGAAGAAATCAAGGTGCTGCGCATGCAAGCCAGCGACTACAAGTTTCAGATCAGCCAACTCAGCTATGGCGAATACACCCAAGCCTATGACCTCGCCGTGAAAAAAGTGCGCGGCGGTCAGGGTGAGGTTTTTTCATGTGAGGAGCTGCAATGACGATCGAGCAAGCTCTACAGGCCACTGAGCAAATTTGGTGGGCGATCTACAGCCATAGCCTTGGCGGCAAAACCACGGCGAACCTAGCCCAAGAGCGCATCAAGGCCTATGACAACCTGACAGCGATCAGGGCTCACATTGCCGGCGGGTCTAGCGATACGTTTAAGCCTGACTGGGTGAATTACGCGCAAGGCGTGAAAGATGGGAAGGCCGAGATGTTGCTTGGCTGCGATGGAGTGGACGACAAGGGAGTGAAGCCATGAAGACCGAATTTATGCTCTTGAGCATCTACAACAAACCCCGCATCGACTTTGGCCAGGTGTGTGAAGCGATCGGCATTGCCAAGCAAACGGGCTACAACCTGCGCAGCCGTGGCATCTTCCCGATCAAGCTGGCTGGCAACCCAATTACCGCCGATATTCGTGATGTTGCAGCCCACCTGGACACGCTTCGGGGCGATACGGAAAGTGATACGAGGCTCTTGAAGGCCGCATAAATGCTGGTTACTCGCTCCAATCCATCATGGGTGCCACTGAGGTGCGCCAAACGCTGTAAGTTGTTGATTTCATTAAATAATATCTAGCTTTCTGCCTGTATCGATTTACCTGTATTTACTTACTTTTTCAATCGTTTACCATGCAAGGTGATACGAGATTGATACAGGGAACAGGGAATGGCATCCATCATCAAGGTGGGCGAAAAGTGGCGGGCGCTGATTAGGCGCAGCGGCTTCAAGCCTGTCTGCAAAACTTTTCCAACCAAGCAGCTGGCCGCCAAGTGGGCGCGTGAGATTGAATCCGGCATGGATGTCGGCTCACACACAAACACACGCGATGCCAAACTGCACAGGCTGGCCGACATTATCGACCGATATGAGCAAGAGTTCCCGCTGGGTCGAAGCGCTGAAAACGTCATCAAACACCTCAAGGCGGGCCTAGGCCACATGACCTTGGCCACCCTCACCTCGGACGCCATTGTGGGCTATGTGAGTGGCAGGGGTTATGGCCCCGCTACCGCACAAGTCGAGATGGCTGTGCTGGGCAGATTGATGCGCATTGCCAAGTCGGTGTGGAAGCTACCTGCGCCGGAGGTGATGGCCGATGCCAGCCAGTCGCTGAAGATCTCGGGCAAGGTCAAGAAGTCGCGCGCAAGGGATAGACGGCCAACAGCGGACGAGTTGGACAGGCTCAAAGGCTGGTTTGATACAAAGTCCACCCTGCCCATGCGTGACATTATTGACTTTGCTGTGGGTACCGCCATGCGTGCCGGTGAAATCACCCGCTTGCGCTGGGTTGACCTTGATGAAGAGCATGCCACCATCATCATCCGTGACCGCAAAGACCCAAAGGAAAAGATGGGCAACCACCAGACAGTGCCGCTGCTTGAGGATGCCATGGCCATCGTCAAGCGCCAAAGCCGTGAGGGTGATCTGATCTTCCCGTTTAACGAGGCCACATTTAGCAGCATCTTTCCACGGGCTTGCAAGGCGCTGGGCATTGATGATCTGCGTTTCCATGACCTACGCCATGAAGGTGCAAGCCGCCTATTTGAACGTGGCTACCAAATCCACGAGGTGGCAATGTTCACCGGCCATGCTGATTGGTCGATGCTCAAGCGGTACACCCAGCTCAAAGCGGCCACTTTGCGCAGGCTCTAGACGCAAAAAAGCCCACCACCCCCGAAGGAGTGGTGGGCAAGGACTGGGTGGCAAACCCAATCTAGGAGACAACTTTGGTGGCGTGGCTAACGTGGCCAAGCCTGAATGCACATCAGCGCGTCTGCGGCATGGGCATCAGCCGCTTGTGCCACTCGGACAAGCTCTGAGCCACAGTGTCCGAGTACGTCTGCGAGGGGATTGGCGTCGTCAACTCCGGCGCTGGCAGGGGTGTTGGGCACGGTACCGCCACGGCTTGCACGGGCGGCGAGGCGCAACCCGTCAAGCTCACGCAAAGCGCGATCATGGTCAGCATTAGCAATTTGTAAGCGTTTGTTTTGAGCATCTTTGGCCTCCAAGAGGGTTTCAAACTGTTTGCGCTGCACGGCAGCGTTTTGCTTTGCAGCTTCGTCGGCTGCGTGCTGCACTTCGTTTTGAACGTCGCGCACGCCTCGGCTGTAGGCCGAGGTGTCGATGTACCAGCCCGCGCCACCTAGCGCAGACAAGACAATGGCAATGAGAATGTGTCGCACAGTCATGCCATCTCCACGGGTTGAATGCCAGGCTGCGTGCCCGCCGCGCTGATGGTGATGACGCGATTGACGGGGCGATCAACCATCTTGCGAGACAGGTGCACCCAGCGTGCGCCGTTGATGCCTTCATAAGCCAGTTGGCCAATGTCAAGCGCGTCGAGTTGCGTGGTGAGGTATTTGGCGATTTCAAACGGGCTGCCAAACTTGGGCGCAATGAAGTCGATGGCCATCATGGCCATGTGGTCGCTTCGCTTTGTGCCGCCGCGTGCCACGTTGAGTTCCGGGCAGCGGTAACCGCTACTGACAATCATGGGCACATCACGGCCAGCTTTGGCGCTGAGCACGGCGCGCACACGTTCGGCAAATTGAGCGGTGTCGATCGCGTCGTTCAAAAGTTCGGGCGGCAAGGTGTTGTCGATGCCGAGTTTTTGGGCGGTGGTGCTGCGCTCAAAGTCTTCAAGGGTGAAGTGTTCGGAGAGTTGCATAAAAATCCAGACGTAAAAAACCGCCTAGGCGGTTGGTTGGATGGGTTTGCTTGGCCTATACGTGGTCGCCCGATGGGTCGAACGGGTCGAGGATGGGCTCAAGAAACAACACCACAGCCAAGCGCCACCCGCCGCTCTCGCGGTGGTGGCGTTTGAGGCGTGCCGTGACGGTGGTTTCTTTGGGTAGCTCAAGCAGTACCACGGTAAACACCAGCCAGTTGGCCGCGATGTCGACGGTGATGCCCACCAGTGCCACTGGTAAGGCCAAAGCCTTGGCGAATGGTGTGAGCCTGCCAGCGTCGCTCACGCGCTTGATGTTCATCACGGCGATGTAGAACACCCAAAGCAGGTAGACCAAACCAAATG
>FUWD013266920.1_pt3 | contig 10228 bp, 18 predicted proteins | sample 1063281 | NCBI WGS metagenome assembly FUWD01 (sample SAMEA79048168, study PRJEB19326) | metagenome | biome: marine
AAAGGCATCGTCGTTATCGTTGATGCCCTCGCTCACCAATACTGCTTCTACATGTAGCAAGTCAGGTTGGGAGTTTAGCTTATCCACACCACTGATTTCGAACGAAGACAGCGCTGCGCTTGCTTTAAGGTGATCCACCTTAGAGGGTCGCGCAAACTTAATCTCCCTTACGGCTACAGCTCGTAGTTTTGGTGTGTTGTTTACCATGCCTACTTTATACACTAAGTCTTACTGTCTAGATGACAGATTTCAGTTAATCTTAGACCAGTGTGACGTTTTAGGCTGGTTGTAACTCATTACTCCTCTTCAGTCTGCTCAGTAATGAATGTCTTACGAATAGGAGCTTGGATCTCTGAGGGGTCAACAGAGTCATTACGGACTCGGTCATATCGCCCCTTAGAACCAGTAGGATCTACAACGTGAGCGGCAGTCTTTACTCCACCAATCGAAAAGGTGATACGGTTGATGCGGTTGCGGTTAGGATTTGGAGTCTGACCGTCAAACGGACCTGGATTAAGTGAAGTTGCCATAATTAGTCAAGTTCTTTTTCTGCTGGTGGTGACTTGCGAAGAGTAAGTGTTTTTTCGATTAGCAGACCGTCATCATCAGATTCTTCCATAGTGATACTGAGATCGCAATGAGGGTAGTCTTTGTCGTTGGAGCAGTAAAGCGAGATTTGCTTCGCTGAAATAGGTTGTCCGTGTAACATCAGCATGGTTCCTTCCGGCGTTCCATCGCTGACAATCACAATAGCTGGCTGGTCTTGCGCGACCGTAGTCCCTAGTTCGGCAGCTAGAATGTTAATTCGTTCGGCTGCTGCTAGTTCGATGCCCGACCTCATCTCGTTGTTTTCTGGAGTAGATGACATCACTTCTTTTCCTCTTCTTTAAGTTCTGTTTCGGCGGCTTTAACAACGCGAAGTAGTCTACCAAGCCATAGGATTCCCTTACCGATCCAGGTCTTAGCTGTCCCTAGCCATTGTAGAATCTTCTTCATCATCGTTATCCTCTAGTAGATCTGCGTTAATCGCGGCGAATGCATTGCACATCAGGTCAACCCTCTGCTCCTTAGTGGTAGCGTCTGTGAGACCGTCCTGATACAGAGCCACGATTCGTTGGCATTTCTCCGTAGAGAAAGTAGACTCATCAGCTCTCAATACATCATACACTAAATCTTGGGTTAATTCCGTCTCTGGATTTAAGGCAGCTAGACTATAAATTACGGTGGTTTCCAGTTCTACCTTTTGTGCCTTAGTAAGTGACCTAGAGTCCCTAACCTGTGAAGCTTCTACCACTAGTTGCGTAGCGGAATCATTAAGCAGCTTCGCTGCCATAGCTGCAAATCCGTGATGCTTCTGGAAGAGCTGAATAGCGCCCATCCCCTTAGGCTTCGTATTGCGCTTCTTAGTCTGTGGAGTGCCCGTTTTAACCGGACGACCACCAGCTCCGCCAGGAGCCTTGGGCTTGGGTCTAGGTGCCCCAATATCGCCACTCTTGAATGGGCCACGAGAAACCATAACCGGAGGACGGAACTTGTCGTCATCCTTCTTAACGCCAGGATTCTCCTTCTCTTTGATGACCTTCTCAAATTTCTGACGTTCGGTCTCAATATTGAAGTCGGTCCCAAATTGCTCAAGCATTGATTCGTCAGAGACGATACCTCGATCATACAAGTCGATCCATAGCTTTCGTTCAGAGTTCTCGTCGCGTAGATTCATCAACCCCCACTTGATGATCGGGAGACGCCTAAACTTCATTGCATCAGCGATCTTCTTTACTTCAATTCGCAACCAGTCTTCAAGCTTGCAACGAATAGTCTCAAGCTTTTCTAGTAGCAACTTGATGGACATGAAAGAGTTAGCAAAGCTACCCTTGCCAGCCATAACCGACTCGGAGACGCCTAGTGCCGCATAGATGTCCTTATCAATTTGCTCATACTTCTTTGGGTCGAAGATATTGCCCATGTTGGGTTGCAAAACCTTACCATCGATAAGATTGTCCCATACAAGGTGGTGAACCTGTGATCCGCCAGATAGAGCTGCCGCAACACGTTCAATTTGCTCTTCAGTAGGAATGAAGCCTTCCTTAACGTCACCTAGTTGAATTAGGGTGATCGCCTGCTTCATTGACTCCACAGCGGAAATCTCTGCATCGCGCATAAGGCGCTTAAACATGACTTCCTTGTTCGCTGGGTAGATTTGAGGCGTAGCCCAATCTTCATAGTCAGCCTTGGTGATGTCCTGAATCACAGATAGGCGAGTCTCGTCCAAACGAAGTTCTGCCGCGTATGCGGAACCTTGCTTGGCTGGAAGAAGCTTACCCTTAAAGATCTCCGGTAGGTTGACCTTCGTAGTGCCGATGTCGTCGTAGTAGCGATAGGACATAAACCTAGAAAGCGGTGCCATGTCGCGCTTGCTCAACAGCATCACCCAGTAGTGTTCATTAGCGAAGCGGGATCCACGTGGCTCCATCTGTAGTGGATTCAGAGAGATATACTCCCATGGGATCAGTGCATCCTTTTGCTTGACATCTTGTGCTGGGTCAGTGTTCGAGTTGCGAGTGTCGCCCGCTACTCGGTTCATCATAACCTCATTGACACTTCCGTTAGCGGCCTCTGCGTGACATGCGTCGCTTAACTCCTTGAGTTGGGTGATTTGATCATCTACTAGCTCGACGGCGATCGTCTTATCACGAAGCCTCCTACTACCATCTTCTAGTTGCACCACAAGCTCGTTACCGATAACTTGTGCGGCGATACCACGCTTCATAGCAGTCTTGTCAGCCGTCTTAAGCTTCGCTTCCTTAGTCCAGATAAAGACGTTACCAGTGCTTAGAAGGTCTACCACGAAACGATGTAGACGCTCCTTTAGTCGAACCTTGGTTACCCATGCCTGATAGAAGTTGTGAACAGTCTCGTCCTCATGGACTAGGTCAATGTTCTCCACCGTAAAGTCGGCGAGTAGATGGACGATAGTTTGGACAATACCTTCAGTCTTGTATAGAAGGACACATTGAGCAATACGTTGATGGTTGATGTTTACCTGACCACTACGACCGTATACCCACCCCTCTCGCCCCTGGTATCCATTTCCACCAAAGCCACCGTATCGTGCGGGATTGCTATGTGGGTCAGATCCACCAAAACCACCTCCAAAACCACCACCACCGAATTCGACAGGTGGGGAATAAAGGTTACTTCCCTGGTTGTCACCATAAAATCCGAAGCCAGCCTTGGCTTGGGTGCCTAGGATTACGCCACGCTTAGAGTCTCTATAGAGTTCCCTAAACGTATTCGCGTCTCCAGGCGTAGCCTGAATGTCAACAATGGGCGCATCCCTTACGATGTCTGCTGGTGTTGCTCCAGTCGTCTTGTTACCCGGTTCGTGTTCTGCCATACTGTAATCTCCCTGAGCGGATCGCAATCATCAAAAAGACGATCACCTGCCCCTATGATACACTAATATGGGTATAGGTCTTGCCAGAACATAGACTAAGCACCGTCGCATACCCCACGTCGAACTCCTCGGCGAGGCGTTTCTTATAGACTCCGCACTTAGTAATCATGATATCGGTGTTTCAACACACCAACCGTCTGGATGCTCCTTCATCATGTCAATTTTAGCTGCATCTAACTCTTCTCTAGATGTAGCTATGACCTTAGACACGGGATCATCCTCCGGACATGGGGGTTGTCCGGGATGCTCCACCAGTCTATAACACCGCACTTCACACGGATACTTAATTGGATCGTTGAGCATTAGTATGCTACACCCCCTTTCCATCTCATGGGGCGATAACCATCACCCGGTCCACCCTTACGATTCTTGAGAATCTCCTGAGGTGATCCACCGTATGCCTTGCCCCAGCCCTTTTCGTGACCATGACCCTTGATCATACGTGCCGCGTGACCAGCCAAAAGCAGGGCACTATAACGGTCTCGGCGTCTCACATCCAGACCATCGGGTTGGTCAACCATCTTCTGTAGTCCAAAACCCTCTGTTCCCTTTTCTGTCACTGTCATAACGATCGCACACAGCTCATTGGTAAGCTCGTCAATCTCACGGTAGTTACCAAGAGAGGCAATTTCGCCATCATCGTCCTCTGTGCCATAAAGCAAGTCATTGATATGCTCAGCACATAAGACATGTTCGGCATCTTCGTAATCAAACTCCGGAGAGTCTATCAGACGCTTAGCGTGCTTATTCATCACGATGTCGTCGTCAAGACGCCCCGGGAATAGGATGCTCTTCATAATGATGTCGCGCTTAAGTGCGTGGTTAGCTGGCGCGGTCCATGTATGAAAATTGACCATCTCTAGAATGCGACGTGCATTCGGGATGGCTTTGTATTCGTCGCTTGGTTCAATCTCGATGATGGGCTGCTCACCTTCTCGGAGATACTTGGCTGAGGCCAGCATTTCCTGAATCGTGTCACCACCACCACCTTTGTCACAGGCGATGTATGCCATGTTGGGAAAACGTGACAATACGTCTTTAATCTTGCCAATACTGACTTCCCACTTCGCCTTGTTCCAAGACTCGGTGTAGACTACCTGTGCTGTAGTTCCGACTAGCTTAAGGACAACTAGCCCGAAATTGTCGTTCCAACGAGCAGGGTCGAGTCCCATAACATACTGAAACCCGGGCTCACCATACATTTCGTAATGAACCTCGTCAGGGTTACCTTTACCAAAAGAAGCTTCGTCAATGATTGATCTAGGAAAGAATCCATTTGTGTCCTTGCTGAATTTGCATTCGTATTCGTGTCCAAAAATAGTGGGGTCCATGATAGCCTTGTGGTTTGCCACAATGTCATCATCGAGGAAGCCTTCAGGCATCCCATAGTAGGGTAGCGCGAACACTGCGTATTCATGCCACACCTTACCCCAACGCTCTAGCATCTCATCTGAGACGCTAATAGTTCCATCGCGGCTCTGACGACGTAAACCCTCTTTGATAGCCTGAGGGTCACCCTTAGAGCGCGCAAAGATGTTGTATGCCTCGAAGCGTCGATAGAAATGGTTGAATTGATAGGTCGCCGTTCCTGACAGCACCAATTGGTTGCCGTTAGCTCGGCTCGATTTTTCGACCAAGTCAACAACGTCCTGATTCGCGCCTAACTCCTTCAATCTCCGAATAAACGAAGCTGTGACTACCGCCTCTGCCGGGTCCGCCTTAACACTCAAGAACGGACCAATAGCTGTGTCAAAGACAGAGTCATCAATAGACGCCACCTCATCACATACTAGCGTAGTTGCACGCATACCACGCACCTTGCTACCGTCGCCGACTGGGATGCCAGTGATCTCGGTGTTGCTGCCCACCTTGATGTAAACCTTGTCCGTAGCGAACTTCACACCGAAGTCGTTACCAGGATGGAACTTTCGAATCGTTTCCTGGAGGATAGGGGATGCCTTCACCAGGGTGTCGATGTATTGGAAGGTGAACTTCGCCTGACGGAAACCACCAGAAACGATTACTACCTTCGTTCCAGGCACCAGAAGACATTTCAACAAGCAGAACACTGCGAGCATGAACGTCTTACCCGCTCCACGGCAGGCGAGAACCATAGGAAATTTTTTATGCCATATCGCGTGGAGCATAACGCTCTGGAATGGCAATAGACGTAACGGATCTCCAAACTGATTTCTCATGGTGAGTTCTACAAACTTAGTGAGCGAAATATCACTCACTCTGTTTACTATGTAAGGATACTGCTTCTTATCATGGATATAAAGCGACTCCTCAATAGCCTTCGTGTCTGTAACTACTTCTTGTATGACTGTCATTTAATATAACTCCAACTACGACCGCGTTTAATATCTGTAACAACATAGCGAGAAACTCCAAATCGAGATGCTATGTCAGCCTGTGGAATACTAAGTGCTAGAAGCCTCCGAAAACTTCTTACCCATGTGACTCGCACTTATTTTTGCCTTCGTTTCATCAGTATGCCGATATCCACGCGAATCAACCACATAAGGGAAGACATTCATCAGAACTTATCCCAAGATGCTTGAAGATATTGATTATGACCAACACCACAAGCCTTAGATAATACGGTCATCGTCTTCCTCCTCGTCTTCCTCTAGGTCTTCTTCTCCAGTTCCGGACTGATACCAAGAGGAGCTAAGAACGTTCGCCCCGAAGAAGGGATGAAACTCCATTACCTCCTCCATACGCTTTGCGTCACGGGTCTTCTGGACGTGATAGAACGCTTGTCTCGCGTGCCTCAAGGCTGTTTCGTTGTCACCGGCATCTAGAACTAACTGGTCATACTGGCGTTTAATCTGAGCGCGGATCTCCAACTCCTTGTTGGTCAGGTCTAGGATCTTATCTCGAAAGCTCTTTAGCTGAGCATTTGATAGCGGGTTACTCATAGTGGTGTTCCGTCTGATTCGATTGCGGTGATTAGCACAGCCCATGCGTCGAAGTCCTTAAATAGAGGACGAGCAAATTGGAGCCAGTGATACACCCGGTATTGTTCTTGTTGCGTGGCGCAAACCACACTGTAATGATTGATGTCTAGCTCACGCTTGGGAAACACTTCGTGAGTGGGTCTTACGTGGACATCGATGTCATAGGCAGCTAGAGATGATTCAATGTCATTGACGGTGATTTGCACTGGCTTCCTTGCACATCAGAATTTCAGCCTGATCGCCTTCAGAAGATGCCTTGACCTTTGACACCACATCATCTGGATCAGTGCCAAATGAGGTAACGATAAAAACAAGCCCTCTATAGCGCAGCTTGACGGTATACCACTTAGTCTTCTTGACATCATTAGTCGGCATCATCTAGCTCCTTTGCTTTCTTCATCAATCGTTTACGTTCCCATTCGTATGTCTTTATCAGAATCTTCTTCGCAGCCCGAGGGGCATGCTTCTGTCCCGTGAACAAGAAATGAATGTCCTCGTTCTGGGATAGTGAGATTAGCCAGCTTTCGACAGCCGCCATAGCCTGGAATCGCCTCTGAGTGCTTCCAATGAAGGTCCACTTCTTGGGATCTAGGAATTCGGCGTAGGTTTGCTGAATGATGATGTATTTGTGCTTGAACTGGCGCATACGCTCCACAGCGCGCATGAATACGTCAGGCTTCAAGATGAAGTTCCCGTAGAGTTCTTTGCCGTCTTTCTTTTTCTCAATAACAACTAGATCAGGCATCTCCAAGATGGTGTAATCCCCGGCGTCAACCTTCTGCTGAATATAAGCAGCAACCTGATCATCACCTTGTAGATTAACAGAAAACAATCGATTGGCCAGTTTCTCTCTTGTGTCAATAACTATTGTGGGCTTAACAGGAAACTGTGATTTTGCTCTAGACATTTATCACTCCGCACTCTTGCAGTTATCTGAGTGGGGCTCCCCATCTGGGCTGCATGCGCAGTCATAGCCACCGGTCCAACTAGGATCCCTCTCCGAGGCTCGACTATGGTCACCCGGGGTTTGACAAGCATTGATCTCAACGATGCCTTCTTGCCACTCGCTTTGCACGTATGGATGTGCGAGGACTCCGTTGGTATGCGTGATGCTGCCACCGCCAATAGTCGGAGTGCCGCCGGTAACCCATGGGCTTAGGGGTGTTAGATTGAATGTCGTATCCCAGACGATACCGGTAGCGCAACAGCCATGGCACCTGAAGCGCTGTGGCTCCGCAGAAATCAGAATTGCGCCAGCTTGCGCTAGTCTCTTGCCGATCTCGCCGCGTCCTTCGCAAACGGGGCACTTATGTGGAATGCTCATCTTCTATATCCTCTTTCTTATCTAGTTGCTTTGTTGACTGAGACTCTTTAGGCTCAGGCAAATAATCATCGAACGCACCTACTAGCCATGAATGAGTTTTTCCATCGGGACCCGGCTCACCCTTGGCCATGCGACGAAACTCGTCAGCCGTAGCCATATTAATGCGTTTGATCTCCTCTACGAGAGAATCTCTTCTGATCTGAGTTGTTAGTTCTTGTTGCAGATCCAGGAATGTATTCCTTGTGTCCTTAATCTTGTCAAGGCGTTGTTTACGGGTCAGCTTGAGACCATCCAAGTAGTCCATGTATTCTTTCTGCCACTGATCCGCTTCCTTTTTATAGGAGTCCCCTCGACCGGCAAACCTCTTTTTCGCCTTATCTTCGTCTGAATCAGTCATCCCACCCTCCATTTCTAACATGAGGTAGGATTCTGCAAGCATTAGCATGGACTGTGCGTTTAGGTATTTGACGTTACTGTAACTTGCGCGAATCAGCATCTCGTTTTCCGCAGTGGTTAGTGACTCTTCATCAACATTGCCACGCAAGTCCATATAGTGCCCAATGAAGATCTTGCGCTGGGCGTCGTTCATCATGGTCATGAATTCATGCGCCGAGAGACTCGCCGCCATTTCCGGAGGCAGAACAACTAGAGCAGATTTGGGTATGGTTGTTACAATCTGGTGCGAGGTCTGCACGGGAGCCGCCTGAGGGGCTGGCTCGGGAGGAGTAGCCTTTGCCGCACGGTCCTCACGAATAATGTCGCCAACCGAGCGCCATGCGGATGATACGCCGGGTCGTAACCGCTCTGCGATCTGGCGATGAGTATAGCCCTCTGTGTGCATTCTAATTACTTCGCGTTTCTCATCTGGAGACCAACGCCTTCTAGCGGCTCCCATTAGATTGGCTCCTTGCTGATGAAGATGTCATCTAGACGAACCTTTGGGTAGTTCTGGCGAACGATGGGATGGATCAACTTAACAGGGCAACTCCTTGACTTTATTTCACGCATGATTTCCTTCTCGGTGAACTCAAAACGCTGCTTCGTGTTGTCATTAAAGGTTACAATCACTACAGTCTTCCTATCCCTGGAGCCCTCATAGGGGTAAACATCCACATGTTCGACATCGGGCCAGCCTTCGCGCCAGATATACAGCAAGTCTTCGGATGAAAGCCCATGAGTGGCGAAGAACACCTCCTCAATCTCTTCTGGGTCACTTGAGCGTTGCAGTTCTTGACCTGTTACAATTCGTTGTGTTACAAGGCTTCCCATCGTGGCAACTTCTTCGTAAATATCCACTGGTGGGAATGCCTTTTTGATTGTATCCTTGAATTGTTCTGCACTTAGGGTTGTATCCTTACATGCTTGAGTGAAGGTTACTCCGCCAAGGCGGAACTCAGTCAATACATCTAGAATATTAGAGGGGATGATGAACTCCTCGGGTTTGGACGGCATCAACTGGGGATGTCGAGGAAAGCGCTCGTCGCACTCTCTGCATACGAATCGATTGTCGTCCTGAATTTCGTGAGCTACCCAGCCTCTGTGTTGACAATCACTCATTGCCATGATTTTCCTAATTTAATATCACTGACTGTTTGTTGTGCCACGCCATAACGAGTAGCAATAGACGTTTGTTTGGAGATACTGCTACGATGAGAAATAGAAATTCTACCCCCATACCGTGGATGATCTATGGCAATTTGATATACTCCGTTATTCATCTTTCAAATCCTCAAGCGTTGCGCGCACCTGACGTTGCACAAGCTTACGATAGTGAGCCGGAACCTTATCTATCTCTCCTCGAACCATTTGGTCGTAATATGGAACGAGAGAATCATCTAGAGAAGACCTCAGAGTGTCAGTCATATCACAAACACCAGTGGTTGATCCTACACTGAGCGACTGGTGAACAGTGAAGTCAGATCTCTCATCCTCATCAAGGTGCGAGTTATAGCTAAGTGGTGCAGCTATAGCTCTCCTTTGAGCCATACGTCGCCTGTATGACACGATGCGGTCACAACCCACCTCTTCGATTGCGCAGGACTTCGTCTCCTTGACGTAATGCTCACAGCGCAAGCAAGGTGGGTTGTTGTCGAGATAGATGCCACGGAACTTGTTGTATAGCCCATTGTCTACTACACGAGCAACAAAGTGGAATACAGACTTACCAAGCTTGTCGGGATCAAAACTCTGCTCCAGAGCCTGCCAGCACATAAGCCGAATATCCTGAGCTAAATCTTCCGAGTCAACACCCGGAAAGTTATACTTAGACTTCTTCATGCTTACGATTGTCTCAACTAGATCCTGAGCATCCTCGTAAGCGATCCCGCTACCCGTTGGCTCAGTTCGAATCCTGTCCACTCTTGTCATCACTCTTGTTGCTAGTTCCCCCGCTGGCTTCCTTGCTGGCTTGCCTGCTAGAATTCCTAGCGATAGCATCCTTCTTGTCATCTTCACTAGCGTGTGCTTTTGCTGGAACTTCACGCTCCG
>FUWD013430195.1_pt7 | contig 10227 bp, 8 predicted proteins | sample 1063281 | NCBI WGS metagenome assembly FUWD01 (sample SAMEA79048168, study PRJEB19326) | metagenome | biome: marine
AACATACTAATTTTATTTTGTATTATTATTTCGAAATAGACGGTGTTTAACAATTATCAAGGGTTTTTACACCTTTTTACATTACAAACACCGATTTGATTTATTTTATAAATTACTTAAAATTATAAAATAAATATATTAATAATGATAGTAACTTTTAAATATTTTTACGAGGAAACCAAAAAAAATTATGATGAATATAATCAACTATGGGATAAAAATATAGAGAGAATTATATTTTTACATACAAATTTACCATTATCAAAACAAATGAATATCATTATAAACAATATAACAGATAATAAAGACATTTTAGCATTTCGTTTTCCAACTAATAAAACTATTAAAGAAAATAAAATTATTAATAATATAATATCGGGAAAAGGTATTATTTATGCTGATAATAAAATATGGTATCCAAAAGAAGTTTGGATATATAATATAATAACCTAAATCGGCGTTTAAAATAAGTCGTTCTTTAAATTGAAAATCGAATAAGTGTTACAATTGTTGGGAAACGAATCATTATTAATAGGTTGTAAAAAAAATTGGACATTTATAAATGTCCAAAAAAAAATAGTAGAGTAAGGTTACAGATGTCAAAAAACGTGTTCACTGCATAATGCTTTAAAAATGATTTATGAAATAATTTATTGTTAGCATAATATTTTTAAAAATTCTAATAAAATCCAAATTCGGGCTTTTTATGTTAGTCTATCGAGACTAATTATGACTAACTTAAAAAGCCCGAATTTCCCAATTATAAATAATGTTACTGTAAATGGTCTTACAAAACTAACATTACTATTCTTTGTCTACTCGTAACCACTAAATGACTAACAATGCTAACATAAAAAGCCCGAAAAAGCCCGATTTTCAAATATGTCGCTCTTTAAACGGAAAACAAAATATTGTTTTTTTAACTTTACCATAATTTAAATATTGATCTTTGTTTTCTAGTTTTTTTATTTTTTCCGCCAGTTTTAACAGTTTTATTGTTTCGCTTTTCTTTTATTTTTTTGCTTAAAATTCTATCAATTGTTTTTATAGCTTTTCCTTCTCTATGTTTCTTTGTAATAAAGTTTTTGATTTTTAATCCTTTATTATTTTTACCCACCTTTGTTAAAAACGATTTATAAAAATCAGGTTTGAAATATTTAAACATTCGATAATCAGTCTGAAAAGCACCCCACTTCGTAGCTTTTATTATCGTCTTAAATTCATCCGTATTTATCGCTTTTACTATATCATCACCTTGTTTTTTAGATGTGATTGGTATACCAAATGTTAGTTCTGACATACCATATTTTCCTTCGTAATCATTTACTGGGTATTGATTTCTATTAACATTTAATAACACTTTAGAAACACCAAATTGCCCTTTTGTATTATCTTTACTGTATATTAATTGTAATCCATCTAATGTTATACCATGAACAATGGGGTGTTTATATTGAGATGTTTCGTTAGGTTTTGTTTTATCCATATTTTTTGAACTGTGATAAAAGGTATTATAAATAACATCAATTCCATCTTCTACATTAGTCATTATTTTCTTTAAATTATTATAATTGTAATTTGGCAAAAACGCCCATTTACTCAAATCTAATTCAACTTTATCGTCCAATTCATCGGTTATTTCTGTATTCTTGTATTTGGGTGTTTTTTCTATTATATATAAGTCAAACCGTTGTGATACATTAAATAATTGTTGTCCTTGTTTTTCACCAATAATATGTAAATGTAATAATTGATTATCTTGTGTCATTAATGGATATAATTTATTTTCGGGTTTCCTCCAAGGCGGTGGAGTTATAAAACATAATATTCCTTTGGAATTTAGAATATCTAACGATTTTACAATAAATTTATCCCATAATGTTCCGCGTCCAGCAGTGGTTCCAGTTGTCTCTTTTTTTGGGGTTTGAAACGGCGGATTACCCATAATAATATCAAATTTTTCTACGTTTAAATTGTTTCAAACATTTATCGGTGTCCTCTAAAAAATCGCCACAGTATATATTAGCATTTGAACCAAATATTTTCCTGGATATTTTCACATTTGTCGGATTGAGTTCAACCATATATATCATTTTTTCAATAATATGTTCACTTAGTTTTTTAGGATTTGATTCCCATTTTTCTAGACCTTTCATTAGTTTTTGATAAGCAACCATTGGAAAGTTTCCAATTCCATTTGCTGGATCTAACCATTTTAAATCTGGATTACTCCATACTTAGCTGGTAATTTATCTAACATTTCTTCAATTAAGTCTGTTGGTGTAAAAACCTCACCAAATTTATCTTTCTCTATTTGCCTAACTGGTAAATATTGCTCTATTTTTTTTTGTATTTCTTCTGAACTCATATCGAATATTAATGGGTTTTCACTTCTACCCATACTGTCTTTAATATTAGTAAATATAATATTTAAATTTATCTGTAATTGTTCGGCTCCACTTGAATTTATTATATCAATAATTTTACGCAATAGTTTTTGTAATTTATCTTTTGTATAAGGTAATTTCGACGAGTAATTCATATAACACGCAAAAACACTTGATTTGTCTATTTCGTTACAACTACATAATTCAGTAAGTGTATCCAAATTGTTTATACAATTAACAATACATTCTTCTAATGTTCCACAATTATAATTACTTTTATCTGAAAATAATGCTAAAAGTGCTACTATAGATGGTAATATTTCAGCAATAGTATTTATTAATAATGTATTATCATCTTCCTCTTCACCTTCCTCTTCACCTTCGCCTTCATCATGCTCTTCCCCTTCACCTTGTTGTCCCTCTTCCTCTTCCTCTTCATCTTCTTCTATGGCAGTATTTTTAGTCGTTCCTTTTTTTTGTCCTTCGATTCCAATCCACTTTATATTACGTTTTGACGACTTGGTATCTGATATATTCATAATCGTTTTTAATTCCTCTAATAATTTCAAATTAATATTTAAACACGCTTTTTTTATCATACTTTCAATATTTGATTTACTTAAATTAAATTTTTGATATGATGATTCTTCTAATTTTAAATCGTCAATTAATTTTTTGTATAGTTTTAATTGACTTGTGGTTTCTTGTTTTATGAGTCCTAGCCCATTATAGTTAAACATTATTAATAATGAATGTAAGTATTCTGTTTTTGTTTTAAAATCCATTATTTTCTTACCTGTACCATATGTATTATTGTATTCATATAAAAAATTAATAGCTCTGTCCTTATTAAAATCTATATAATAACCATAAGGTTTTGGCTGATATGTTCTTTCAGTCAATACTCTAAACATGGTCTGATAATTATTATCAATTGAACTTATATTATCAAAATTAAACGCAATGTCAGCACAAGGTAAACTTATACCCAAACGCAACTTTGCGCCGGTCAAAATTATTAAACTTTTATTATCTTTAAATGTATTCGTTTCGATTCTTTTAATTGTCTCAGACAAACTTTCTCCAATATCATGATATATAGGTCCAACAGTTCCAAAAATATTGTCAGATGTTTGTTTAACACCATTAATAATATATTCAGTTTTAGTATTGTGAACGATTAATACATTATAATACTCTTTAAAATAATTATTTTCCATTAATAAAAACGCCAACCCTCTTGTGAGTGGTTCAATATTAGGTAAACCGTAGTTCTCCTCATCATCTTCATCTTGACTATTATCTTTTTTTACCTTTAGATTTTTACAAATACCTTCCTTACAATAAGCATCATTGTCATATAAGTCCTTATCTGGTAAAAACCATAATTCACTATGTGGTTTATGTATTGGTGCTCCCATTTTAGATAATTTTGCATATACGCATTTGCTATCCAAATGTGACATACCTATTTCATCAGATTGTCTATTACCAATAAAACTTAACAATTTTTTAACTTCATTTACTTTATTTGTCCCAAAAAAAATGTTTGGATTTTTTAAGTCAGCTAATTTTTGTTCTCTTTTACAAGCATTACAGTTCAATATTTTGTCAAAAATAATTCTAACGTCTAGATATTCCGAACGATTAAATTGTTCAGGTTGAATTAATACCAGTTGTGGGTGTTTTTCATACTCTTCTGATATTATTTTAAGATAATCTTCTTCTCCATACTCGTCCTTATATTTTTGAAATACTTGGCGAATAACCTCTTTTTCAATACCTTCTCGACTATTTATCATAATATCCTTGTTCGTATTATTCGTAACTTGTTTCATATTCTGTTGGTCTTCATATCCCCATTCAATCACTTTTAAACCTTTATTGCTTATTTTATCAAAGACTCCATATCTCGATTTTGGCTTAGCAAATGTAGCTGTAACCATTACAAATATATCAATTATTAAACCGGCGTTTAAAAAAGAATATATGATATTTTCAGTATTATTTGTTGAACCGCCTTTGTGTATTTCATCAAAGAATAAATCTATTTTTTTTGATTTTGAAGAACATAATTGTTGCAATATATTTTGTTTTAATGTTGTTTTCGAATTATCGGTATAATAAAATGTAGAACTTTGATCTATTACGCTCTTAGGTGGTTTATCTGTGTATAATTTTAATAATTGTTTTTTATTATATGCTTTGTTTTTTTTCCCGCGTATTGATTTACCAAGATTTATTAATTTACGTTGCATTTCGTCTAATGACATTTCTTTATTGATTGATCCGTAGTTTTCATTAATGGTCTTAATTTTTCCCTGTTTAAACCACTCTTGACTGAATATATATATATTTTTTTCCTTATAAGTACCTAAATCGCAATCTTTTATTTTGTTACATATTTTTTTAACACCAGATGAAGCACTTATAATTCCATAGTCATCGAAATCAGAAAACTTACAGAACATTTCAATAAATTGACATTCAGTTTCTGATTTTGCTCCTAATATTAATACAATATCGTTATTTTTATCACTCTCGGGTCTTAAATAATTTTTTGCTATAAAATCTGCTATCATGTAAGACTTACCACTTCGAGGGACTGCGCCCCAAATAAATAATTTAATTTCTTCTTCTCTGTTATAATGCAGTGTAGATTTTGTAAATACTTGTTGGTGAAATTTGGGGATTAAATGTGGTTTTATACTAGGTTTTTTTGTTTTTTTATTAAGACGTTTTTCTTCGAACATTTCAAATGTTTTTGTTTCATATAAATCGTTCAGTAGTTTTCTAAACCAATCTTCTAGTTGTTTAACTCCGTAAATAATTAAATCTTTAAATAAATCTGATTTCGAGTTTTTTGAACGTGTTATTTTCTGATCGAGCGCCTCTTTATTATTAACCATCAGGACAATTTTTTTTTCAAATTCTCCTATTCCACTAACCTTTGTAAACTCCTCTGCTTTTGTATATATTTGGGTTACGTCATATGCTTTAGTAATCGATTTTTCGTTTTCGTAGTATTTATTTTGAATTAATATAAATTGTTTCTTTTTAATAAGAGATGGTTCTTCCGATTTTTTTTCCGAAATTATTTCACAATCACAAGTCCAACCATCTTTACAATTTTCATCCGATAGTTTAAAATCAGATTCGAAAAATATATCAGCTACACCACCCTTTGAACTTTCATTTATTTTACTGTTCAAAATTGTATTTCCATCTATTTTTGATTTATCTCCTTTCTTAATATAATCTTCCATTGATTCAAAAAACTGTTTATTTTTACCTAGTTCAAAATCATCATAATTATAATACAACAATAGTTTACATATTGCTTCAAAAACGTGTTGTCTCTTAAATTTTAATGTTGCCATTGTGTCTCTTGCAAACATATTGATAAATGTGTGAAAATAAAATGACTGTTCAGGTCTTTCATTTTTTTCAATTATATATAATTTTTGTAATACAATTAATAAATCTTTACATGTGGTATTTCCTTTTTCAGTATTAAAATATTTTTGTATTGCTTTATATTTATAGTCTTCACATTTAGAATTTTCCTTATTAATTTTGTGATTTAATATTTTTCTTTCTTCTAAAAATTCGGCATATTCAACGCATGGGTCTATCGATTTTTCGTTGGTATAATTATTGGATTCAATTTCTATTCTTGGAGAAAGTAATATAATTTTTTTTTTTTTTTTTGTGTTAGAGTTAGAAATTTGAATATCTCCTTTCAATTTATTGGATATATTTTGGTTCTCCATATATTAACATGATAATTTTTTTTGTATTATTATTATTATTATTATTTCGAAATAAACGGCGTTTTAAATAACTCGTTCTTTAAATAGAAAATCAAATAAGTGTTACAATTGTTGGGAAACGAATCATTATTAATAGGTTGTAAAAAAAATTGGACATTTATAAATGTCCAAAAAAAAATAGGAGAGGAAGGTTCCAGATGTCAAAAAACGTGTTCGCTGCATAATGCTTTAAAAGTGGTTTGTAAAATAATTTATTGTTAGCATAATATTTTTAAAAATTCTAATAAAATCCAAATTCGGGCTTTTTGTGTTAGTCTATATAGACTAATTCAGACTAACATGAAAAGCCCGAATTTCCCAATTATAAATAATGTTACTGTAAATGGTGTTACAAAACTAGCAATACTATTATTTATTCACTCGTAAATACAAAATGGCTAACAATGCTAACATAAAAAGCCCGAAAAAGCCCGATTTTCGGACAACTCGTTCTTTAAATTGAAAATCAAAATAAGTGTTACAATTGTTGAGAAACGAATCATTATTAATAGGTTGTAAAAAAAATTGGACATTTATAAATGTCCAAAAAAAAAATAGAGAGGAAGGTTCCAGATGTCGAAAAACGTGTTCGCTGCATAATGCTTTAAAAGTGGTTTGTAAAATAATTTATTGTTAGCATAATATTTTTAAAAATTCTAATAAAATTCAATTTAGGGCTTTTTTTGTTAGTCTATCGAGGCTAATTCGGACTAACATAAAAAGCCTGATTTTCCCAATTATAAATATTGTTACTGTAAATGGTCTTATATACATAACAATAATATTATTTATTCACTCGTAAACACAAAATGGCTAACAATGCTAACATAAAAAGCCCGAAAAAGCCCGATTTTAAAACAAAAAACGTTCTTTAAATTGAAAATCAAATAAGTGTTATAATTGTTGGGAAACGAATCATTATTAATAGGTTGTAAAAAAAATTGGACATTTATAAATGTCCAAAAACAAATAGTAGAGGACGGTTCCAAATGTCAAAAAACGTGTTCGCTGCATAATGCTTTAAAAGTGGTTTATAAAATAATTTATTGTTAGCGTAATTTTAAAATATATTTTGTCTGAAAACCATTTAGGGCTTTTTCTTGTTAGTCTATATAGACTAATTATGACTAACATAAAAAGCCCGAAAACGCCCCAATTATTTGAATGTAAATTATGTGACTATATATGCTATAATACACGGGATTATAACCGCCATTTGCTCACTCGTAAGCATGATATGGCAAACAATACTAACATAAAAAGCCCAAAAAGCCCAAATATACAAATTTACTTGTGTGATATTTGTACTAAAAAGTATAAGCATCGTTCCAGTTTATGTAAACATAAGAAACAATGCAAACCTGATATCGTTATTATTCCATCATCATCATCATCTTCGGGTGAAACGCAAGATCTTTGTGAAATGGTGAGAGAATTAGTAAAAGGAAATCACGAACTCCAGAAACAAGTGATCGAGTTATGTAAGAGTGGTACTAATAATACAAATACAAATTCAAACAACAAATCGTTTAATCTGAATTTATTTCTGAACGAGCAATGTAAAAACGCAATAAATTTCAAGGAGTTTGTGGAGAACATTGAAGTATCTAAAGAGGATCTAACAAACACAGGACAGCTGGGGTTCGTAACTGGTATTTCAAAAATACTTATAGACCATTTAAAGGAATTAGGGATCCACGAACGTCCAATCCATTGTACGGATCTAAAACGATATACTATATACATAAAAGATAACAATGAATGGATTAAAGAAGAAGACGACGCAAAGATACGTAGTGCAATCCAAGAAGTATCGAGAAAAAGCATGGGAACGCTGATTGAATGGAAGAAAACCAACCCAGAATACGCGAATGTTAATTCCGATTTTTCAAATGAATGTATAACAATGCAGCGAAATTCAGTTGCAGGTTATGAACGCGATGCATTGTTTCCCAGAGTATGCAAGGAATTGAATCGCGCAGTCTTAGTTTCAAAAGATATACATATGTAATCGAAAATATGGTATAAACGTAAATCCATCGTTTATATCATTAAAAAAAATGAAAGCAATTAGTTTGTTCTCTGGAATGGGTGGCGATTCACTAGGTATGGTGAACGCGGGTTTAGATTTGGTTGCATATTCAGAGAAAGAAAAGGTATTTCGTGAAACCCATGATCTTAATTTTAAGAATTGTAAAGCACTGGGTGAAACGGTGGGTGGTGATATAACAAAAATTCCCGACAGTGAATTTCAAGAATATGCGAATCAAATTGATGTGATATTTGCAGGTTTTCCATGCTTTGTGAAAGGGACACAGGTTCTCACAGAACATGGATATAAGAATATAGAGGAGGTTAGATTGGATATGAAATTAGGAACTCATTTGGGAAGGTTTCAAAATATATTGAATATACAAAAAAAAAGATACACTGGGTTGATGTATAATGTATTATACGAAGGACATAAGGAAATTATATGCACTGAAGAACATCCATTTTACGTGAGGACCGATAATTTAAATTGTACATTCGAAGAACCAATGTGGAAAGCTGCAAAGGATTTGCAAATGAACGACTATTGTGGAATGGTAGTGAATTCGAATATAGGAACAAATGTAAAACCCAAAACAAGTGGAAATTTTTTTCACGAGAAATGCGTAACAGTTTGTGAAGATGGGCATGAGATAGACAATGAGTATATCTGGCACGCACCAATTTCATTTACAAAGCATTATGTAAAGGATGAGGAGGTATATAATTTTGAAGTTGTAAAGGATAATAGTTATATTGTAGAGAACCTAATAGTTCATAACTGTCAGGGGTTCTCCCAAGCTGGTAAAAAAAACATAAATGATGTTCGTAATACAATGTTTAGTCAATTTTTTAGAGCAACCAGAGTTATTATGCCGAAATATATAATCGGTGAGAATGTGAAAGGATTATTAACACGTGAGATGAATGATGGAAGAAAATACATCGACGTTATTGTAAACGAGTTCGAGAACATTGGATATAAAATAAAATATAAACTGTTTAAAATGGATAAATATGGAATACCGCAGAAAAGAGAACGATTGGTAATAATAGGTTCTCGAACAGGTGAAGAGTTACAATTTCCAGACGAGATCCCAGGTATACCAAACTTAATGAATATTATAAAGTTCAATATGACAGGTGCGATCAAGGTAGAGTCTGATGATTTCGATATGACTACAATTCCAGAACGATGTATTCTAACTGATATGGAAAACGAAGAAGGGGAGGACAAACCACATCCATATTTGAGACTGAAAGTAAAGACTAGAAACGAGTCATATGATGGGAAAACACATGCAAATATGCTGTCGTTCGGAAAGCGTGATTCTCCAATTCACTGTGAGATTATAGACATCCGTATGCCATCCAAGACGATTATATGTACTTACGAACATCAACCACGCTTATTCGTTCCTTTAAAAAATAAGAACGGATATTACTTGAGATGTTTGTTGCCCGATGAACTCAAACAAATACAAGGGTTTCCCGTGGATTATAAAATGGCTGGTAATTTGAAGCAAAAAATAGTACAGATTGGCAATTCAGTCCCACCTGGAATGATAAAATTAGTTACTGATAAACTGATAAATAATAAATAAAAAACAAATAGTAATAAGTCATATTATTATGTCTTTTATTGATTGTTATTAGTTTTTATGTATGATTTATTCCACTACAATAAGCGAAATTCAAAATATGGACGGTAATATACTGATTAATCCCAAAGTATGAACGTTTCCAAGCATAGATGTATCTGTTATTCCACTACAACAAGATAAATTCAAAGTATGAACGTTTCCAAGCATTGATACGTCTGTTACTCCGTCACAACCTTGTAGATTCAATGTATGAATATTTCCGAGCATTGATACATCAGTTATCTGTTTACACCAACTTAAATATAAAGTATGAACGTTTCCGATCATTGATACGTCTGTTACTCCGTCACAACCCTCTAGATTCAATGTATGGACGTTTCGAAGCATTGATAC
>FUWD013229713.1_pt1 | contig 10225 bp, 11 predicted proteins | sample 1063281 | NCBI WGS metagenome assembly FUWD01 (sample SAMEA79048168, study PRJEB19326) | metagenome | biome: marine
CTTCGACCGTGTCCACGTGTAGTTCTTGATCTATTTCGGACATTATGCGCTTCCAATTGTGGGTACATGACTGCGAGCATGGCCTCGGTGAACCCAAGGGATAGGGCGAACGCTCGGGCGTCGCTTAACGCTTCGAGGCGGCCTTTTTCTTATCGGCTACGGCTTTGACGGCCAGCGGGTAGGCGTCTGTGATCTCTTGCTCTGTCGGTTTAGGTGTATCAGATAGCCACGTTAAACCGGCGTAGTCGTCACCGTTCAAAGTCCATTCCGCGTCAGGGTGCGAGTGTGTCAGAGTGAAAGCAATATCTATCATGCGCTTATCTCCATTACTAGAATGTTAGACGAAACGGCAGCATAAGTGTCTAGGCCGCGTCTACCGACAGTGCCTGTACCGCCTGATACTTTCATCTGGATTTTGTATGTCGTGGCTGATGTCGTCGCGGGACTGTCGAGGTTACTTATTGATAATGTACCAATAAGGGAGGGGGTAGCGCCTGGTGCTGCTATGGCTGTGGCGTTATTTGAACCGCCCGTACCCTGTGCTAGTGCTGTACTATCACGAACTAAATTAAAAATGTCGGTGTTGTTGCCAGAGTTACCCGCTTGAAAAGTGGACAGGATAAGGATTTTGCTTGATGTTGCGCTCGGTGTAATGCTCACAGTTAATCCCGTTACGTCCACGAAAGAAGCGCTTGTCGTTGTGAACGCATCCACTTTAGTTACAGACACAACCTGCAACACTTTCCCGCCGTCGAGCCCATCAATATGGTTGGCTAGTGCCAAACTTACGGCCGGATAGCCCGCCACAAGATCGGCCGCCTCGACGTATGGTGTTCCTGCTGCTGTTGTCGCCATTTCTCACGCTCCTACTAGATCGTTATTCGACACTATTTCAAACCATTGAGCCGCCGCATCTACGTCGCCCCACTCTAAATCTTCTAAGACTTGACTCCACAATAGCGTTTGGTAACTGAAACGCGGGTCACTAATGGATACCGTCAAGACGTGTTGCCCGTTGTTATATGAGTCCGTCCACCCTTCGACTATGCCCTCGTAGGACTGATACGGGCCAGACGCGGGTAGGCCGGTCACGATCACAAGATTACCGGAGACTAGGGCTAGGGCTTCGTCGAGTTGATCGTCGGTTAGTTCATGCATGAGAATAGATATTTGCCCGAGATTCCATAGCGGATTTGCTTGCGCTGTAATGATCGCGCCCGCCCGAGTAGTCGCATCCGTCGAGTCTTTGATCTGTGTCTGTAGCCTGTACTCCCGCCGCCCATAGGCCGCTATCGACGCGCTATCTGTCTGGTTCACTATCGCGTCGGCTAGGTAAGTGACGGTTACGTCGTTGATCAGGGGCTCAAGTGTTTTAGTGAACGTAGGGGCGAACACTACGGCGCCGGCATCCATCGATGTAGCAGTGATCACGGTTGGGTATGACGCCCAGTCACCAGCTGCATCCGCCCAGGTGCCCACCTGGTTTGACCATATGCCAGCAAAGGTTGTTTGGCCCCTGTTACCGTAATCCTCAAAAACGATTTGCCCCTGTGGGTCATCAAAGAATGTTGCACCTGTCCAGGTTGCCACTTCCTGCAAGGCGTCAAGTGCCGTGGCGGGTTGTGCGTCTACAAGGTCGACCGTGTGCAGGGTAATGTTGGCGTCCCCACCGTTAACGAGTGTTTCCCCTGACCCGGTCATTATTGCTTCGACACGTTGCCGGGCGCTTTGTTCAGTCCAACCGCTGGCCCCAACATCGACTAGGCCAAGGTGGGAAAGGTTACCCATTGCCGTAATGCTGGTGATCGCGGTCGGGTTTGTTGTGCTAATAAATGACACGTTTAGGTCGGAGATTGTGCCAGTAAATCTAGGCACATCATTAAACGTAATGGCCACAACGTCAGCGATTTGCAGCTGTGGGCCTGTGTCTCCCCTGAGTGTTATCTGGACGTTGGATGCCGTGGGGTTATTGGTCACTTCACTGCGGCCGTGGGCAATCGCCAGGTTGTAATCAAAAAGGCCAAGGTTGATCACATCATCGTTAATAGTAATTTCTAGGGTCATGTCAACACCGGTCGTACCACTGCGCCACTGCGGCTGTCAGATCGCCGTATCACGTTAGCAATTGCCTGAGCCACCTGCTGATCAGTAATGGCTGACTGTTGAGCCTCTGCCCGGGCAATCGCCCCGGCCCTAGCTGCACTGCCAGCGGCCTCCACATTCGCCAAGGCTTCTGCCACATCTTTGGCCAGCTGCGCCTTAAACGCGGCCCCTACCGGCTTACCAATGCGCTTCCCCAGTTTCGTGAGTCGGTCGCCTTCCTTGGCTAACTGGGTTGCTAGGCCGTCAACGGCAGCGGCGCCTGATTCAATACCGGCAGCAACAAATCCGGGCACTAACCCGAGGGCAAGGCCGGCGGTTGATTCACGGACGCCAGCAAATTTCTCGGTCATCGTCGGCACTAGGCCATCATCGAGTAACTGAGTGGCAAGGGCCGCGCCTGTAACTGGCCCTAGACTGGCGATCTGATCAATAAGTTGCTGGTCTGCGCCTTGGGCTTTTATCGCGGTCAGTACTTGACCAAAGTAATTCGCCTGGTCTATTTGTTTGTTGAAACCTTCAAGCAGGCTGACACCAGTGGCAGCGCCGGCATCATCAAATTGGCCTTCAAACGCTGACGCCAGGTCAAGTCCGGCGGAGAGTTTCGCCTGCATCGTGTCAAGAATGCCAAGATTCTCGTTAAGTTTCGCCATGCGCGTGTTCAGCTTGTCGGCCGTGTCCGAGTAAGATGCGGCCAAATCTTCATTAAGTGCGATCAGTTTAATCTGTTTTTTAGTCAGTTCCTCTGTACCCTCTGACATTTTGCCAGTCGCGGTATTTAAGGATTTAGTTTCAGCAGTGGCTAGGGCGAGTAATTCGGCGCGGCGTGCAAAATATGGTGCCAGTCTTTTTTCTTTTTCCGCTGCTTGATCTGCAGCAATACCTGAGTCATAGGCCGAGTCAATCAAAGACTGTTGCGCCTCCGTAGTTGCACCGGCTGATGCAAGTGCAGCCATGCCCACGGCAATAGTTTTTTTGTACATGTCTGCTAGGGCACCGCTGGTAATGCGGGCTTCCGAACCAACGTCCGTTATTGTTCCGGCAAATGTCAGGGCTGCCGACGCGCCTGGTATTAGTTGCAGCTGTAATTTGTAGAGTGTTGCCGCTAGGTCAAGGCCGCTGCCGTTGCTGTCCTCTGTCTCTCTGCCAAAGTTAGCCACCCTGTTACTGAGGATAAGAAGGCCTGCAGCAAAGTCGACGCTGGCCGTGCCGGCCGCCTTAATCATGGGCTCTAGGCTTTCCATGCTATCGACGAGGGCCTGTGTACTAGTGTTGCTGTCGCCCAGGGCGTCGAGCATGCCTTGGCCAAAGGCTTCTTTAAGGTTGTCTGCAGCTGTTGTTAGTCGACCTATTTGGCCTTGGAATGTGCTAGCTGAGGCTGTTGCTTGGCCTGCGAATGTGCCAGAGAGTTTCCTGGTGATTGCTTCCATGTCGCCAGAACGCAAGGTGGCGGCGTCGATGCCGGCTCCGAGTCGGGACAGGCCCGCAATGTTGCCCTCGTAGGCTTTACCCAGTGCCTCAGTTACGGCTTCTAAACTTTTCCCTGACCCGGCCGACACATCGAGGGAGAGCTGCAGGGCCGTGTTGGCTTTTTCTGTGTCACCCAGCGCCCGTACCAGGCGATCATATGCCGGCCGTAATTCTGTGTCTGCTATACCGAGGGAGCGTTCTAGCTGGTAAATGTAGCCTTCGACCGCTTTAGTGTCATGGGCTAGGCCCACGTTCAACAGTGTGGTGGCTAACTTTTTTTGTGCGGCTTCATCATCGAGTGCAGCCTTAACACCGTCGACCCCGAACTTGACTGCGAGCGCGCCGGCCGCTGCAGCTGTCGCAATGAGGGCCGGGCCGACCATTGATTTCATTGTGCTGGCGAAACCTTTAAGGCCGCCTTGGGCTTTGTTCAGTCCAGAGTTAAATTTTTTCAGGTCTGCAGTAACAAAAATTTGGAGGGTTTTGCCGCCTATGGTTGCCATTAGATTCTTGGCCATTTCGCTACTAGGCGATCAACTGTTTGTGACCATTCCTCTAGTGCAGGCTTTTGGTATGTGCGTGCCTTAGATAGCCAACTGGTGCGTTGGAAGGGGGCCGTTGAGTCTCCACCGTCACCGGTATCAACCGGGTAACGCAACATGTTACTTGACGCCTTGCCCCGAGTAATTTTCTTTTGTGACCCAATCATTACTTTGGGCACACGGTCAGCGCCAGCACGAACACCGGAGGCTAACGCTTCACCCCAAGGCCCAGAGTTGAGTGCGGCCTGGCGAAACGCTGGCACCATTTTTTGTTCCGCAATAATTTTAGATGCCTGGCGTAATTCTTTTGACGCTTCTTTACCGAGTTTGGAGAAGTCCCGCAGTAGCTCGTTAAGTCCCACAATGTATGTGTCAAACTCTTTAGCCACTTTCCAACACCTCCCAGTAAGTAATCACTTCCTGCATCGTCAATTTTTTGACATGTTCCAATGGCCACCCAAGGGCAACACTTAATTCAATTAGGAGCCTTTCATCACACCCAGGTTGAAAGGGTCGATTTCTTCCCACACTGCTTCTACAACGATGCGTTTGCGTAATGCCCACGCTTCCACCGTTTTCAGGTCACCGGGCTCTTTACCTTCAACCTCGTAGTAACTGATCGCCAACGCCCTAGCCTCATTTGTGTCTGACTCGGTTTTAATAATCCGGGTGCACATGAGACTGTGGCCTTGGAGCATCTCAAAATTGCGTTCCTCGATGCCTTCACCTGAAACGTATAACCTAGCTCTTTGCATGATGTGTCCCCCTTGGCCTTAACTGAATGTGACTGTGCCGGTGAATGATGCGGAAACTGTCACCACGTTGTCACCCGGGTAGGTCAGGTCAGCGGATTCAATCATCATTGCCGTGCCTGTCCATGTCCCAGACGTTGACGCGATAGTCACGGCCACGGCGGTACCTGCAGCAATAGCTGTCTGTAGTGCCGCGTAGATACCTGCTGCCTCGTCATACAAGAAGTCAACGGCCATGGTGCTGTTCAGATCAACCTGGTCAAACGCAACGCTGGAAAGTGTTTTGGTGCGAACAATGACCGGGGTTGTGTTGATTGTGCCGGATGTTATCTGATCTTCGTATTGCGTCCCGCCAATATCGACGGTAAAAACTGCTCCTGTTACTCCTACTGCTGGCATCTTTTTACTCCTTCATCTGTATGTTGACTTGAATTTCGGTTGTGATAACTGTCCCCTGCGTACCCAGGGTCAATAGTTGTGGTGCGTTTACTGACTCCACCGTGAACTCTGTGGGGATAGCTGCGAGCAACACATCTATTGCTTCCTCCGTGTTTTTGATTGCGGAGTCGTTTACCCTGGCGTTGACACTGACAAGGATGCGCCAGCGACATTCATAGTTCAGGTTTGACCCTATGCGCCTGGCGCGTACCCATGGTGAGTCTGGGACGATGACAACGCTAGGAGTGACGGGCACTGTGGGTACGTTGTCGTAGACCTTGTACCCAAGCCCGGTGAGGGCCGCAATGAGTAGTTCCCGGGCTTCTGTGGTGAGCGCCATCATCCGACCATTGTTGTCATTTGTTTGTATGGCGCCATGAGTACTGTAACCCGTGCCATGATTGCGGAGTTGATTCTAGGCCCGGGAGTGAAGTCAACACTGATTGACTCACCACCAGCAGCGTAGGCTGCTTGATACGTTTCCGTGGCAACGGTCATAGCCGCTATTTGTAGGGGCGCTGGTTCCGCTGTAAACGATGCGGGCGTAACAAGGTAGCCAATTAAGACACACGCCGAGTCGGCGTGCACGTCAAGTATGTCGTCCTGTGGTGCGGCATACTCGATGTCTAGATTGTCGGCCAGTTGTTGACCGGTTACTAGTGCCATGATAATTGGCTACCTATCTATTAAGCTACGTCGTAAACGCGAACGATGCCAGCGGGCAAATAAGCGGCCGTGGTTCCGTATCCATAAATGGATATGTCACGCCCAAGTTGTGCCACATTCTCAGCGGTTGCCAAGCGCGGCCCATCTTCAAGCCAACGAGCTGCTGCCCCGTTAGTTACGACTGCGTTGTTTGCAACGTTTGTGTCAAGCCACTTGGCGCGAATCACTGGCAAACCTGACACGGTAACGCGCAGTGTGGACGCGGTTGCTAGGCCTGACACGTTTGATACTGGGGTTGATTCCGGCATGAACGTTGACCAGCCGCCAATCGACTTGAATACTGCGGTGGAAACGAATACTGCAGTGGCTGGCGCTCCGGTTGCATCTTCAACGGTTACCGAGCTGTTAAATACTGCGGCGCGGAATAGTGCGCCGGTTGTGTCAGAAGCGTATACATAATCTTCTTCCCCGGTGCCTAGCGTCCACAAGTCGCTAGTAAATTTGCGATCTGTCACGGCGGCGTAAGACGCCAGCATGATGCGGTTGTGTGCATCCAAATACGATGGGCTGCTGCGCTCAAGGAGCTGGTAAGAGATATCCGACCCCGCGGCGTATGTTGCCAGGGTTGCGGTTCCTTTTTCCAGATCGATGCGTGCGCTGTTTACTTCACCTTTTTCGGTTGCTTGGGCTTCAACGTAGTCAGTGAGTGACCCGTCGAAGTATGGCCAGCTGATGTCCATACCTGAGACACCTGCAGATTCGGGGCCACCGACACCTTGAATGACTCGGCGTCCAAGGTCAATGATTCCCTTGACATCGAGTATCCAGTTAGGTGGCATGACACCAGCGTTGTTGGCTGTGATCTGGTCGACTAATGCGCGGGATTCTGTATCACCTGCAAATACTGCTTTAGAGTATTCACCGAATGAACGGTATTTTGCCAGTGGGTGCTCGGCTGCTTCGCTCGTGAATACTCGGGCGTGAATGGTTCCTACTTCTTCGCGCAAGCTCTTGACTGCTTCGCGTGCTTCTTGGTCGACCGACACCAGTTCGGCCGATTCGATTGTGTCGGACATTGTTTCTCCTTCTTCTTCTCTAATGCTGCTGACACCGGCTGTGGCGTAAGCGGGATATGGGGTCAAACTGACTTCGAGTAGGTTGACGGCTGTGTGTTGGATTGCGTCGCGTGCTTTTGACATGATTGATTTGACGGGGTTGAAGCCAACGCTTAAACCTTTGATCGTGTTTGTGCGGGCCAGCACTGCGGCGTCGCGGCCTAAGGTTGTGTCAACTATTTCAAAATCAATATAAAGGCCGTCTGCCCGGTTCTCGGCCCCGGTGATTTTGCCGACTGGTTCACCATGCCGGTAAGCCAGTGGTTTGCCAATAACATTTTCAAGGTCAAATGATGCCGGGGCGAATGATTCGCGTACCCCGCCAATCATTGTTTCCGTGCCGTAGGGCACTGCCATTCCGTGGCCGGCCCCGATGATGTCGCCGTTGTCATCTTCACGCTCTTGAAAAATAATGGTTGATTCCGTGTTGAGTTGTTTCATCGTGTCACTCCATTAGTTGTGTTAAATACTCCTAGGCCTGGCAGGTCAATAATCATTTTTGCTTCCTCCACAGTAAGCACGCCCAGCGGTACCAGTTTAAGAATGACGTCAGCGATGGCTGCAGTGTTGTCGCGCAAGAATGATGTGGTATCGAAACTGATCACATAGCCGACCGGGGTTATATCCGGCATGGATAGCCGTTGCTCTACTAGAAGCATCACGGGGCGTAGGGCCGTATCGAGTAGATTCCGATATAAATCCACCCTATTCGCATAGGTCAAGCTCGATCCTGGTATACCGGCCCCGACCCATATTGGGTCTAGGTTTGCGAGTCGAGCGATAGCCACGGCCGCCATGTTTTTGGCTTCTACTAGCTGCACATCTCGGGCTGAGAATCCCATCACCTGGGCGTCAATAGTGTTGGAAAGGTAAGCGGTGCCACGGTTTGCTCGGGCTTCCTCCCATGCGTCTAGGAGTGCGTCGACCTGTTCACCTGGTAGGTCAGGCCCCGAATTTTTGAGTGCCACTGTCGGGATAGGTGTTTCCGAATACATGAGAGTGGCTGCCTCAAGGGCGGCCGCCGTGGTGATTGCGGTGGCGCCATTGGCAAGCCATCCACCTTCACCTGACCCGTAGAATTTTATAACATCCCTAGTGGGGATTTGGCGGCCAAGATAGTAGAAGGGGTCAGCTGGTGGTTGATAGTTTTCGGCTATGCCAACGAATACTGCCGGAGTGTCAATGACATCTTCGACCCGCATCACTTCGATGCTGGACGGGTAACCGTCAAAGGTACGCTCGGTAACCTGCCAGTAGGCCCGGTCATACATGAGTAGGTCGGATAGTGTGCGTTGAATAACTGAGGCGTATGGGTAGATTTTTGATGGCATCGTGAATAGTTGCCGGGCTGGTACGGGTCGACCGTTGAAGTATTCGCGCAGTGAAAAGGCGCTGATGGTGTGTGTGTAGGTCTTGAGTGCGTCGACAAATGCCGGGATTTGCATGGCTGTCTGGCGGTTTGTTCGACCGGCCAACTGGTTAGTGAGTAGGGCGTAGAGGCCGGCTGATTCACGAACGTGTGCGGCGCTCGGAGTTGCCTCCGTGGTCTTGGGGAAAGACTCTACGCCGCGCACGATCGCAAGGGCTCGGGGGAACACCATGTGGTCATAGTAACCGCCTATCACTACATGTAGTGTTTGTGTGGTATTTGCGTGGTTTAAGCGTGTCGGCGTGTCGATCTGCTTCTGATCGTTGCAATGCTTCTCGGGGTTTTAGCTGCTTGACTGACGGCGAACATGACGGCTCGGCCGGCATAAATACCTGATCTGCCCATTGGGGCGGTGATGACCCAGCCGCCTTGACGTTGCGAGATCGTCGAGTTGCCAAAGTGTTCCTGCAGTATTTGGCTGCCATCGTGACGGATTTGTAGTCGACTAAACAAGTCAACAAGTATCTGGGTTGCGACTACTGCCTCACGTTGGCCCACCAAGTCATCAAACTTTTGCCGTAACCGGTCAACATAACCAGGGGTCACTTGAATATATAGGCTCGGATGTAGGGCCCTAATCTTTGCCAGCTGTTCGTCAACTTCGACAATGGTGCGGTGAGTAGTGACCCGGACAACGATATGCCCGGCAGCATTAGGGGCGGCGATAGCAACGGCGTGACCCATCCCGTCAAAGTCACACTCCACTGCCACACTCCAAATGCCGTCTGTTGGTAGATCAACTGCCGTATCCAGGCAGCCATTCCAGTACGACTCTTTAAGCCAATGCCCACTTCTGATAACCCACTGGTTTAAGTATTCACGCCTAAACGCGGATTCCTCGATGCGGTTCCACTGCTGGCGCACGAACGCTTCCCGTTTATCATTCCATGCTGGGCTGGCCCAGCGCCAGGTTGTTAGTTCATCCGGGTCGGCCTCAGCTGGTGCACTCCATTCCAGTATCAGCACACTGCCCGGTTCAGGGTCATCGAGCCGGTCAAGTGCCCGCTGCCGATACGCCTGCATCAAGTCACTAGCTGAGTCACCAGCTGTAGATATCAGCAGCAGCTGACCCTGATTTTTCATGGCCATCGTGGGCACCAGAGAATCCTCTACTACTTCCCGCTTCACCTTCCATGCTTCATCCACCAGAATCATTGAGCAGGAATACCCGACACCTGCAGAATCGTTAGCGGCATGAATCAGCCACCTGTCGCCAGTAGGTAGCTCGATGCCCGCGGCCTCGTTGCCCCATTTCACTGCGCGTTGCCCGTACGTTTTAGCGGCCCACAATCCTGCCGGCCGTAATACTTCCATGGCCGTCGACCGCTTATTAGCCACATGCAAAATGGTTTGAGTCTCCCCAAATAGGTCAGCGTGATGCAAACGCCAGCTGCAAATAGCCCTTGCCAAAAATGATTTACCGGACTGCCGCGCCACAGTGATAATGACGGCAGACCAAATCAGCTGTTTGTCCTGGTCATATTCCAGTGCCCGGTCAAGTGCGTACTTTTGCCACCCGAATAAGTCCATGTCAAAGACACGGCTGAGCCATTCTGCGGCGTCATCACCATAAGAACCGGCCACAAAACTAGGGGCCCTAGTTTCCAACCGTGGGAAGGAGAAGCCTGCCTCATGCATTCGTGGCTCTGTGTGGCTGTACGAGGCTTTATCAGCCAGTCTAGGGCCCGCCCCCGACTCAGGGGGGGAAGCGAG
>FUWD013230535.1_pt1 | contig 10224 bp, 10 predicted proteins | sample 1063281 | NCBI WGS metagenome assembly FUWD01 (sample SAMEA79048168, study PRJEB19326) | metagenome | biome: marine
TGGAAATCGCTTCAAAGACAAGTGAGAATTCAAGGTTCGGTTACTTTAGTGGATAATAAAACAGCAGATGAATATTACGCTTCTAGAGCATATGAAAGCAGAATAGGAGCATGGGCGTCTTCTCAGTCAGAAGTGATGCAAACCAGAGATGAGTTTGAAAACAAAGTGGAAGAATTTAAGAAAAATATCCAGATTCAAATAGTGTACCGAGACCATCGTACTGGTCTGGCTGGTTGCTTAATCCTTACAAAATAGAATTCTGGATGGATGTGAAAAACCGCCTGCACCAAAGATTATGTTACTCTAAAATTGGAAAAGCTTGGCACCAAGAAATTTTATACCCTTAAAAATAAAGTGATGAGCAAAAGCGGGGCTAAAAACTTCCTCATAGACTTACAAGGCTTTTGGTTAAATTCTAATAAGATTAATTAATACTTATCTAAAAAAGCACAGCTATAATTTAATAGACTGGTACAGTTTATGAACCGGATGTGTAATTCCCTGTGTATTTGTGCTTTTCATAGATATCCAAGGACTGCGACAACCCCATTTTTGTAAAGTTGGTATTAAGCCATGCTCCCAGTTTAAATATCCCTTCGCATCTGACTTTTTCCCAAATGCCGTTTAGGAAAAAAATAAGTTTGATCAATAAATTCTTTTCTGCAAAATGATTTTTTTAATTTTAGATGAGGTCGATCGATATGCCAAACCGCTTGATAGCCCATTCTCCTAAGCCAAAGGACAGCAAACACAGCAGAGGTAGGGATTTCTGAATAAATATAAATTTTAGTAGATGTTGAGGCGATGAACTTGTCTGTATTTTGTATTAACGTAGTAGCATTAACGTTTTTCCAAAGTTTCATTGGCTTGTTTTGTATTATTTCTGATTTTATAGAAAAAGCATGAACGCCAACCACACTAGACAGTTGTTTGATGTAAGGAAGTTTGAATTTGGTTATTATTTTTTTTGCTAATTTCATATCCTGAATAAAATTAATTTTATGTTGTCTAAGATCTGATTTGCATTGATAAGCACGATCCAGTCCATGCAAGACCCAATTTTGGGTTCCACCATTTAATACAAATTTTTTATTTTTAATATTGAAGTCTAACAAGGTCTGGTAAGCAACGATGCTTCGAGTTCTGCCAGCGCAATGAACAATAAGGTCTTTATTGGTATGGTTGCTCTCCAAATAGGCAGGCAACTCTCCACCAGAACATTGCTTCGAGAAAGGTAGGGTAAATTTTTCATATTCTTGTTTGGGTCTGGCATCAATCTGGAGAAAAGTGTTTGGTTTTTTTTGATGAAGTCGATGCAATTCTTTGGGGTAGATATTGCGAATACTTCCAGTTTTTTCAATCCATTCACCAAAAGCTTTAGATAAAGTAAATTCACCAGCCCACATGGGTAACTTTGCTTTCGCCCAAGCTCGGTAGTTATTCTTTATAAAATAGTAATTGCTAAATTTTTTTTTATTTAAAATAGAAATGACTTTAGGAATAACCGAATGAGTAGCCCCTATAATAATGAGAGAGGTTTTTTTGTTAGGAACTAAATCTGCAACAACAAATTTAAGTCGGTCTAGGCAACAATGAACTGCGCCAAAAGCAAACTGCTGCACGTATGTTTTTCGATTTCGAACATCAATAAAAGCAACATCTTTTTTTGTATTTTGTAAAATTTCAACTGCTTGAACACAGTCGATAAAAGGTAATTTAGACAATCTCAATCCAGTACCCATCAGGATCTTTAATGAAAGCAATGCTCTTCATAGTTCCGTCACTTGGTTTTTTTTGAAAGGTAACTCCTAGTTTTTCAAATCGTTCGCATGCTTTGTGGACATCTGGAACTTTGAAAGCAATATGACCAAAGCCACGTGGCTCTTTATTTCCATCATGATAAGCAAAATTAGCATCGTTCTCCGTTCCCCAATTATGAGTTAATTCTAAAATAGATTTTTGATTGAGAACCCAGCCCCTTCGGTCGTCATTATCTTTAGGAAGATCTTTTGCTTCCTCTTCCTTAAAAGTTCCTAAGAAATAGAGAGAAAATTTTGCATTGGGAAAATCATTCTTTCTAACCAATTTCATTCCCATAATTCTTGTGTAGAAATCAATAGATGCTTTGGGATCTTTCACCCTGATCATAGTGTGATTAAAAGTAAAATCTTTAGTATCTGGATTGCTATCCGTATAATTTCCTGGAACGTCTTGTAAATCAGTCATTGGCTTTTGTGATGCGTTGTAAAATTTTAGATAAACCTTTGTTAGTATGGCTGAACACCCCAGCTTTCTTGAGGCGGTTCAATAACTCTTCGTTAATTCCTTTTTTAGTTTGGTATTCTTTAACCAAATCTTTGGTTTTTGTTTTAGACATTAGCATGGTGTGTGAAAGTCCAAACATAAGACTAGCAACCATACTTCTGGCTTTATCAGCTTTCACTTTCTTGTTTACCAACCAAGTTTCAAGCGTATTACAAAATTCAAAGTAAGTCGCCATAGAAGATGCAATCGTCCACAAGTGATTATTTTCTTTTTCATTGCTAGCAACCACAGCTCTACCTAAATGATTAAAAAAGCTGGTTACTTTTTTATTATTTGGAAACAAAACAATAGGTCCAAGCTTATGTTCAATGGTCGGCAAAGGTGCTGCTTTAATAATGGTAGTTGCAGGATGCAATGTCTTTTTTAAATAAGCCATGCTTGCCGTAGAGACAAAACTAATGATCGTTTGGTTTTTTTTAAACTTTAGATCTTTTAGTATTAGTTTTGCAACTTTAGGAACTACGGCGATAAAAATCCATGAAGATTGATCAATAATTTCTTGATTATTCTTTACAACCTTAACCTTCTTAAATTTCTTCGATAGGGCAGAGGAGTTTTTTTTGCTACGCTCTGAAATTAGAATTTGCTTAACTTTAATCTTTGATCTAAACAAACCTTGAATAACTGAAGTAGTGATTGTGCCTGTACCTATAAATCCTATGTTCATTATTGTAATTTTTAACGAAAAACAAAAGAATGTCTATTTATAAAATTTCAGGTCCCTTGCTGGTTGCTATGGGAGGATTATTTTTAAGTTCAGGTGGAACCATATTTAGATCCTTTGAGATGGCTGATCCTTGGGCAATTTATTTCTGGAGATCAGTTTTTTTTACTCCTGCGGTATTACTGTTTGTTTATCTAACTAACCAATCTCAATTTACTCAAAAGTTTAAAAGCCTGGGATGGGTAGGAATAATATGCGCTGCTTTATACGCTACGGGCAGTGGTGCTTATATGTTTGCCTTAAAATATACCACGGTTGCAAATGTTGTCTTTATTATCAGTATTCAAACCTTCTTCTTAGCAGTGATGGGTTATTTCTTTTTAAAAGAAAAAATTAATTTCAGCACCATGATTGCAATTATTTTAGCAGCCACGGGTCTTTATGTGATGATCGGTACAAAAATTTCAGGTGGCTCTGCTTTAGGTAATGCCTTTGCTTTTGTCATCCCCGTTGCATTTACCCTAGTAGTTATCATCATTAGAAAATTTCATCATATTGATATGGTGCCTGCAGTTGCGGTATCGGGAATATTTGCATTAGTTGTAGGATTTATATTTAGCGGAAGTATTGCAATCACAGTTCACGATTTGATTTTAGTATTTTTCTTTGGAGCTCTTCAGTACGCACCTGGTTTTATTTGCTTAACCCTTGGTTCTAGAAAAACTCCAGCAGCTAAAATTGGTATTTTTACTTTTACGGAAGCATTAGCAGGTCCTATCTGGGCATGGATGTTTATTAATGAAGTTCCACCTCCAGGAGTGTTGATTGGTGGAGGTATTATCTTTTTAGCAATCTTACTTAAAAGCTTTAAGTCTTAAAAGTTAAATAAAATATTTCTTATGCGAGTTATTTTGATAAAAGTTAATCAATGAATAATAAGTTTGATTATATTGTCATTGGCGCAGGTTCAGCAGGAGTAAGGTTTGCTAGACTGATGTCTTCCAAGGGAAATAAAGTTTGCATCATCGAAAAAAGCAGAGTGGGTGGAACTTGTGTGATTAGAGGCTGTGTTCCCAAAAAACTTTATGTCTATGCTTCTAACTTTACCGATCACATGGAAGATGCGGTTAGCTTTGGCTGGAAGATTCCAGCTCAACCAACTCACAATTGGGGACAATTAGTTTCCAGCAAAAATAAAGAAATCAGTAGATTAAATGAAATTTATATTCGCAATTTAAGCAAAGTAGGTGTTACCATTATTGAAGATGAGGCATCGTTCCAATCATCTCATTCTATTGTTTTAAAAAAATCAGGAACAATTCTTAGCGCTAAAAAAATTATTATTACCACTGGCTCGACCCCATCTATGCCCAATATCCCTGGTAAAGAGCTAGCTGTTTCCTCAGATCAATTTTTTGAAATGAAAAAAATACCAAAAAAAATTAGCATTGTAGGAAGCGGGTATATAGCTCTTGAGTTTGCTTGTTTACTAGCGAATTTAAACTACCAAGTCAGCTTGCTGATAAGAAAAAAAACTATCCTTAATGAATTTGATGCAGATATTGGAAAACGAATACTAGAATCTGCAATAAGAAAAAAAATTAAGATTTATGATAACCGCACTGTTAGTGCCTTATCTAAAAAAAATAAATCTATCCGCATTCACACTAATAAAGGAGTTGTTTCTTCAGAACTGGTTATTTTTGCAACAGGCAGAACGCCTTGCGTTCAAGGATTAGATTTAGATAAGGCAGGAGTAAAATTAACCGAGCATCATTCTATTAAGGTTAATTCCTTGTCGCAAACATCTAATAAACATATCTTTGCTTTAGGTGATGTTACTAATAGAAAAAATCTTACCCCAGTTGCCATTAGAGAGGCTGTATATTTGGTCCAATACTTAACTACTGGCAAAAAACAAACTTTAAATTACGACAAAATTGCTTCAGCTATTTTTACCCAACCAGAAGTAGGGCACATTGGCTTGGGAGAAAACGATCTTCAGAAAAGAAAGATTAAATACAAAGTATTGCAAACCGAATTTAGGCCTATGAAGTATTCTTTTTCAAAAAAAATTAATCCTGTTTTTATTAAAGTCTTGTACCAAGAAAAAACAGAGAAGATTTTTGGTATTATTTACATAGGAGAAGGGGCTGCTGAAATTATCCAGTCCATTGCCATATCTTTTGCAAACCACTTCACATTGGATGATTTGAGAAATACAGTGCCGGTTCACCCAACGTCCTCTGAAGAATTAATCACTCTTGTCTAATTGGTAATCTTATGAGCAGTGACAAAGCCTTTATTATTCTCGGCAATCAATTATTCCCCAAAGAACACCTACAGAAGTTTTCGGATCATCATTTCTTTATGGCGGAAGACTATGAATTGTGCAGTTACGTTAAGCATCATAAGCAAAAAATTGTAATGTTTTTATCAGCCATGCGCTCTTATGCAGATGATCTGATTTCTAACAAGTATAAGCTTACCTATTATGATCTGGAACATGCCTTGTTCAAACAAAGCTATGAAAAAAAATTATTAGAATTTGTTAAGCAATATAAGATTAAAAAAATCCATACTTTTGAAATCGAAGATAAATTTTTTGAACAAAGAATGGTGACATTTTGCAAAATCAATAATTTGGATTACCAAGTAACCACTTCTCCGATGTTTGTTACAAGTCGTGATGAATTTTCAAGTTACCTCAGCAACAATAAGAAGCCATTTATGGCAACTTTTTACAAGCAACAAAGAATTAGATTAAAAGTTTTGTTAGTTGATAAAAATAAACCCGTAGGAGGCAAATGGTCTTTTGATCAAGATAACCGAAAAAAATTAGCAACTAGCATTACCGTTCCCAAAGTTAGATCTTTTAAGGAAACTAAACACACAACCACTCTCAAAGTACTGGTGGAAAAGCATTTTGCAACTCATCCTGGAACCCTTGATCACTTTAATCATCCTACCACCAGACAAGATGCCGTTCTTTTATTTATCGATTTTTTAAAAGTGAAACTCAGCTTATTTGGTGATTATGAAGATTCAATCACTACTAAATCGCATACCGTATTTCATAGCATATTAAGTCCAGCGATGAATTTAGGATTAATTACTCCAGATATTATTATTCAAGAAAGCTTAGCGTTTGCCAAAAGCAACAAAGTGCCAATGAATTCCCTCGAAGGTTATGTGCGTCAGGTGATTGGCTGGAGAGAATTTATGCGCGGTATTTATCAAAATTACGAAGACAAATTACTCCAAGGAAACTTTTTTAAGCACACCAGAAAATTAAAAGCTAGCTGGTATGAAGGAACTACTGGAATTGTTCCACTGGATCACTCGATTAAGAATTGTCTTACTTATGGCTACACCCATCATATCGAACGCTTGATGGTGATTTGTAATATTATGAACTTATCCGGCATTCATCCTTTAGAAGTATACAAATGGTTTATGGAGATGTACGTCGATTCATCAGACTGGGTGATGGCTCCTAATGTTATGGGAATGGGGTTGTTTAGTGACGGAGGAATTTTTGCAACCAAACCTTACATTTGTGGCTCTAGTTATATTTTAAAAATGAGTGATCATCCCAAAGGAGACTGGTGCGAAGTTATGGATGGATTGTACTGGAAATTTATTGATACCCATAAAGCATTTTTTTTAAAGAACTACCGGTTAGCTATGATGGCCAAGTTATTAGAGAAAATGGATGTGAACCGCAAACAAAGAATTTTTGCAAAGGCTGATCAGTTTATACAAGAGCATACCCAGCTTTAAGATTTGGCAGGCTCAAACCATTTTGTATAAATAAAAGCTCTAGAAATTCAAATCATGATTGTGCTTATTAATTATATAAAAAAAATTATTTATTTATTTTCAGTAAATGGACTAATTTGAAAGCAGCAGTCCAAGCGATCAATACTAGACCAATCAAAGCTTCTAATCCTGCAGTAATTCTCATCTCACCTAATGGATATACATCGCCAATACCAAGTGTGGTGTAGCAACTAATAGAAAAATAGAAAAAATCGACAAAATTATTATGAAGGTTTCCACCAAATAATGCTGCTGCATTAAAATTCTGAAATGAATAACTATAAAACAAAGCAAACAATATAATTTGTAGTAAATGCGAAGAAATAAGCACTAAAGAAAATTTACCAAATTCAGAAAAAGTAATATTTTTTTTTTTAGATGCTTCTAAATAATACAAAGCACACCCATGAATGGTAATACAGCAAATCACCAGTAGAGCAGTAAAAAAAAGCGTATGGGCCATATAATTAAAAATTGTCCTAGGTATTCTTAAGTAAAAATAAGAAGAGATCAACACATTTGATTTTCATATTAGAAAAAAGCCAACAATGCTTCTTGATCTTAGAGCCATACCTAATATAAAATTTAATTATGTTGTTCAGACAGTTATTCGACAAAATATCATCTACCTATACTTACTTAATAGCCTCCGACAAAGGTAGAGAAGCTGTCATTATTGATCCAGTATTAGAGAATGTAAATCGCTACATGAAACTCTTAGAGGAGTTGGGGCTTAAGCTCATCAAAGTAATCGATACCCATATTCATGCCGATCATATTAGTGGAATGGCAGAATTGAGAGACAAAACAAATTGCATTACCATTATGGGAGATGCCATCCCTGCAGACGTAGTCTCCATGACTGTAGCCGACAATGAGAATATTAAAATTGATGGTATCACTTTGAAAGCCATACACACGCCAGGACATACCTCAGAAAGTTTTAGCTATATAATGAAGGACCGCATTTTTTCAGGTGATACTTTATTAATTAGAGGAAGTGGCAAAACTGACTTTCAAAATGGAAATTCTTTGGATGCTTACGAATCTATTTTTGGAAGATTATTAACATTGCCAGATCACACTTTGCTATACCCAGGGCATGATTACAAAGGCGACACTGTATCTACAATTGGAGAAGAGAAAAAATTCAATCCTCGTCTTCAAGTAAAAACAGCACAAGAATATGCTGACATTATGAACAACTTACATTTACCAGATCCTAAAATGATGGATATCGCTATTCCTGGAAATTTATCTTTAGGAATTAACTATGACAGACAAAAATCGGCAAGCGGATTAAAATCTGATCAATTTAAACAGGCTATGGAATATTCGGAATCTATTATTATTGATTTACGAGAACTTAGTGAAGTACGGAAAGAAGGAAAAATTCCCAACTCCATACAAATATCTTTTGAAAAAATTTCAACGTACTTAAAAGAGAATAAACAATTATTACAAAATAAAAAAATGTTATTGTATTGCGCGGTAGGCCACCGTTCTACCTTGGCGGTTCAAATGTCCAGTTCTTATGGATACAAGTACGTCCATCATTTAATCGGAGGCATCAAAAACTGGAAAAAGGATGGCCATTCCTTAGAAATTAAGAATCATCCCTAACCCAGTCTAGGTTCGGCAAATACAAAGGCTCTTGGTTAAGATACACAGCTTCTTCTTTTGATAAGCTAATCATTTAAGTGCCTGATTATATTCGAAATATTTTTCAGACAAGAACAGATTAAGACGACTATAAGCCATGATTCAGCCCAGATTCAACAATTAATGTCCATTCGTTCAAATCTTAATAAGTTTGAACACCAACAATTAACAAAAGAAAAAAAAATGTTTAAAATACTATCTGCCTTAGTGATTATGATGTCATTGTCACTTAACTCTGCTTTCGCTGCTGCTCACTCTAAAGGTGATTTATCTAAAGAGCAGTACATCGAAAAAGCTGTATCAGAAGGTAAAGACGCTGCTGAAGCTGAAAAAACTTTTGATGGCCTTGATGCAAATAAAGATGGCGTATTAAGTTCTACAGAACAAAAATAGTTTATACTTAATTTAATTGGCGGGGGCAAACCCCCGCAGTTAAAAAATCCCTACCATTCCTAACTTTTCTACCAATTCACTTTTTTTTAAGATCATTGCAAATATTTTTGCATTCAATGCTATACAGTAAGCATTATGCTTATTAAATGTACGGTCTATAAAAACGGAATCAAGCACAACGAATTTCCATTAAGTGATATTGCTCAATTTTTAAATAAACCCGAATATATTATTTGGGCAGCATTTAGAGACGCAAACAAAGAAGAGTTAAACCAAATTCAAGATATATTTGATTTGCATGATGTGGTCATGGAAGAAACCAGTGAAGTTGATCAGCGTCCAAGAATGGCTGAGTACACCAATGCCATTTATCTTTCATCTCATTTATTAACTTTTACACAAGGAAAAGTAGAAACAGGAGAGATGTCTTTATTGGTAGGATCCAATTATGTGCTTACCTTTAGAAAGAGAAGCGAACACCAGTTCATAGGAATACGAGAGCGTTGTGAAAAAGAACCTGAACTTCTTAAATTAGGATCTGGATATATTTTCTACTCGATCATTGATGAAATTGTAAATCGCTACGTACCTATTGTAGATCAGATTGAAGATGAGATTGAATTGTTAGAAAATAAAATATTTGAACAGAAAAATTCCAAAACATTAATTAAAAGATTATATTCTTTGAAAAAAGAAGTTAACAAGCTACACCATGCTACCGCACCATTGATTGATGTTTTGGCAAAATTATTTGGCGGACGTATTCCTACTGTATGTACTAATTTTCAAGAATATTTTAGACACGTTCACAAAAATTTAATTCGTTTGAATAGTTCAATTGATGCCATGAGAGATACTCTTTCTGCAGAAATTCAAGTGACCTTAGCTCTTTCTAATATTGATAAATCAGAAATTACCAAAAAACTGGCAGCATGGGCTGCGATCTTTGCGGTGTGCACTACGTTGGTAGGTATTTGGGGAATGAACTTTAAGCATATGCCAGAATTAGAGTGGCAATACGGATATCCAGTAGCTCTTGCGATTATTATTGGTGCTATAGTTTATTTATATAAGTTATTTAAAAAATCAGAGTGGCTATAAGTCTGCCAGCTCACGATCCTATTTAACTAGTTCTTTTTTTCGGTCTCCAACGGAGGAGATGATTTTCAATGCGCTCTGCACCAGAAAATAACACCATGACAAATGCCATGATTAAAATAATTAAAGAAATAGTAAGGGCGGCATTGTAAGTAGACTGGGCAAACTGGAGTAAATAACCAAGTCCCTTAGAAGAACCAACAAATTCACCAACCACAGCACCAGTAAATGCAAATCCAACTGCAACTTTAAGATTTCCA
>FUWD013017055.1_pt1 | contig 10223 bp, 9 predicted proteins | sample 1063281 | NCBI WGS metagenome assembly FUWD01 (sample SAMEA79048168, study PRJEB19326) | metagenome | biome: marine
AGATATAGCATTAAATCATTGACTGGGAGTACTACCGGTGTTTTTTATGGATTGCCACCTAAAGATTCTGATGATCCAGTTCAACAAAAATTCGAATATTTAATTATTGTGAAGTTTGATGATAATTATGAACTAGAGAGGATTATAGAACTAACTTGGATTCAGTTTTTAAATTTTAAAAAGTGGCACAGTAGAATGCAAGCATGGAACATAACTCTAAATAAAAAAATACTTGGTGAAGCAAATATTGTTTTTGAAAAGTCAGGAATTAATAGTTAGCGTAAAATCCCCCTATCTTATTTTCGAGATTCCCTTTGAGTTTTAACCTTGCGGCCCGTACTCCCCAGGCGGACAACTTAACGCGTTAGCTTCGCCACTAAGAGGTAAACCCTCCCAACGGCTAGTTGTCATCGTTTACGGCGTGGACTACCAGGGTATCTAATCCTGTTTGCTACCCACGCTTTCGTACCTCAGTGTCAGTATTAGTCCAGAAAGCTGCCTTCGCCATTGATGTTCCTTCAGATATCTACGCATTTCACCGCTACACCTGAAATTCCACTTTCCTCTCCTATACTCTAGTTTGCCAGTTTTAAATGCAGTTCCTAGGTTGAGCCCAGGGCTTTCACATCTAACTTAACAAACCACCTACGCACGCTTTACGCCCAGTAATTCCGATTAACGCTTGCACCCTCCGTATTACCGCGGCTGCTGGCACGGAGTTAGCCGGTGCTTCTTCTAAAGTTAACGTCAAGGCTAAAGGTTATTAACCTTTAGCTTTTCTTCACAATTGAAAGTGCTTTACAACCCTCAGGCCTTCTTCACACACGCGGTATTGCTGGATCAGGCTTGCGCCCATTGTCCAATATTCCCCACTGCTGCCTCCCGTAGGAGTCTGGGCCGTGTCTCAGTCCCAGTGTGGCTGATCATCCTCTCAGACCAGCTAAAGATCGTCGCCTTGGTGAGCTTTTACCTCACCAACAAGCTAATCTTACGCAGGCTCATCAAATAGTGAAAGCTTATAAATAGAGGCCTCCTTTACTCCGTAGAGATTATGCGGTATTAATCCGGATTTCTCCGGGCTATCCCCCGCTATTTGGTAGATTCCTACGCGTTACTCACCCGTCCGCCACTCGACGCCTGTTAGCAAGCTAACATCGTTTCCGTTCGACTTGCATGTGTTAAGCATACCGCCAGCGTTCAATCTGAGCCAGGATCAAACTCTTCAGTTTAATTCTAACTATTTTGAAGCTTGGCTACACTTATAAATAAGTGCGCTTTGCGTTCAGTTTTTTAAAAAGCTTGATTGCTTTAGTTTTTTATGTGCACTTGCACAATTTAATGTACGAGTGCCCACACAAGTTGTTTGATATATTTTTAAAGAGCTACTGCTAAAATGTAATTGTTTCGCAGTGAAAGATGGAAATTATACAGAGTTGATTTTTAATGTCAACCCTTATTTTCAACTTTCTTTGCTAAAAACTTTTTACTGTTTTGTTGCAGTGAAGGATGGAAATTATATAGCGTTAATTGTTAATGTCAACACTTATTTTCAACTTTCTTTGCTAAAAACTAATTACTGTTTTCGTGCAGTGAAAGCGCAGAATTATACTAAGATTTTTCTCTAGGTCAAGCGCTTTATCAAGTTTATTTTTTAGGGCTGTAGTTTGTCCGCTGAAACCGCCATGTTAAGCCATTTGTCGGCTTTGTCAATGTCTACAATTTGTTGATTAGCGTCAACCATTTCAATATCATTGTCGTTCCATCCTTTAATCCCCATCTTTAGTGATCGCACATTTTCAAAGCCCATCAATTGCATCGTCTGCGCTGCAAGTGCACTTCTATTGCCCGATCGACAGATAACAATGATGTTTTGATTGCGTGCTTTAGCCAACTCTGGCACGGTATCGTCATAATTCCAGACACAGGCACCTTCAAGTACACCTCTTGGCACGTGTAATGAATTTTTAATATGCATCATCTCAAATTCATGCGCCTCTCTTATGTCTAATAGAATGAGTGAGCTTGTGGTTTCGATCTCTTCTTCCAGGTCCCAGGGAAAGACTTCGTCAACTGTTTGTAGTGCTGCTTCAACTAATTGCTGATACTGATCCATAATACCCCCTCTTATTTGCAATAACCTTTTTCAGTCACCATGACTGCCACTTCAACTCGTGAGGATAAAGATAATTTCTTTAAAATCGATTTAACGTGTAATTTTACGGTGCCGTCTGAAATGCCTAACTCTCTGGCAATAACCTTATTGCTCGATCCTATTGATACTTGGCAAGCCACTTCTTTTTCACGGTTAGTCAACACTTCAAACGAGGGCTCGCTTTCGGTTAGCTCATTACGTAACACCTTAGCCAAAACATGTGTCATGTCTTGAGCAACAACAATTGAGCCCTTGGCTATTTCGTTAAGTGCATCGACTAGTTCATCAGGATCCATGTCTTTCAACAAGTAACCCTGTGCACCATACTTCAAACAATCTCGCAAATCAGTTTCTTCTGTACTGGTCGTTAGCATAACCACTGGTGCTGGAATTTGACGCTCTTTTAAGATTTTCAAAACCTCGATACCAGACATCTGTGGCATACGCAAATCCAACAAGATGATATCCACCGCTAGTGATTCAATTTCTTCTAGACCTTGTGCGGGAGACGAGGCTGCACTGGCAGAGATCTCTTTTGACTCCAGTAGTGCGATCAACCCATTTCTAAACAGTGCGTGATCATCAATAATATATATATTCATAGTTCTTTACTTAGAAAAATTAACAGTAATACGGGTGCCTTCATCAACTTCAGACTCAACTTCTATCTGAGCGCCAACCCTTTGTGCGCGTTCTTTCATAATATTCATGCCGATATTATTCCCCATTATTTCACTAGCGCCTTGATCTTTTACAAATCCGATGCCATCATCCTCAATCAGTAATTGACAATATGGCTCAGCTGTTAGCAGGATTCTAACATTGCGTGCCCCTGCGTGTTTGCGGATATTAGACAAGGCCTCTTGAGTAATGCGCATAATCTGCATCTCAACTTCAGGCTCAACTCTTATTTTGCCCTTAACTTGCAAGAAAGTAGCGATACCCTCTTCTGATTTAAAACGATTAACCAGGTTCTCCAACGAGACTTCGATACCTTTGGGATCCAAAGGCACTCGAAAATTACACATCAACTCTCGCAACTCTTGATTTGCTTGGGTAATATTCGTCTGCAAAGCTTCAACTTGATGATACGCATCCAATTGCTTAGCTTGTTTTAATGAATTACCCAGTACACTCACTTGCAATTTAAGACTGTAAATTGTTTGCGCCAGGGAGTCATGAATCTCTTGCGATAGGAATAGGCGCTCTTGCGAAAGCTCCATGCGTTTAGTTTGTTCATTTAAAGTGGATTTGTCTAAAGCAATGGCAATATTTTCAGCAATAGATTCTAATAATGCTCTTTCATCAAAGACAGCGAAAGGCTCACTATCAAAAAACAAATTAAATATGCCCAGTGTTTTGCCGTGATGGCGCAGTGGAATAAAGATAGTGCCAACATCAGCAATTTCTCTAGACTTATTACCAACACACTTACCACAGGTGTGCACACTAAACTGCACGCCCGCTTGCTTAGCCATCGCCACCTCGCCACAAAAACAATCACTATTTAATATTTGAGCCTGTTGCCCTTCTGGATCAATCACGCCACGCTGAGCAACTAAATACAGCTCGCCATCTTCTGCCAGACTTCTAGCGGCGCCTGAACTAGCGCCTGTCATACTCGCAAACATACCTAAAAAATACTCAAACAACTCATCTGTTGAATGCAATTGATTGAGTTTTGATGAGACGTTATAAAGTGTCTCCAAGGAGGCGGACTTATGACTAAGACGCTGAATTTGCTTCTTAAGGATGCTTTCCATATCATCATAAAGATGCTGGTTCTCGTCAATTAGATGGTTAATAGCGGTCGCTACTGGCTGGAATGTTGTGTCGTGCGCCTCATCTAGGCGCATACTTTGGTTAGATTTAAAGCCTAATACCCAATCTTGTAAATTAGCATAAGGCAGTAGAAAGTCTTTACGAATAGATAAGTACAGACCAAAATAAACAAGCAAAATCAAGCTAACTAAAAGTATGTCAATAATATGCCCTGCACTATAAACCAGTGAAATTTCAGTGAACAACACTGGGGAGAGTAGTACAGTCACCACAAAATAAAGATAAAATTTATACTGAATTTTCATTATTTACCAATACAAAAAGAAGAAAATATTTCGCCCAATAAATCATCCGAAGAGAACTCACCAGTAATACTGCCCATGGCTTGTCCAGCATGGCGAAGATCTTCTGCCATTAACTCAATAGCGCCACCTTCGAGTTGTAACAAGGCATTATTAATAGCCTCTAAAGATTCTTCAAGGGCAATAATATGACGCTTACGCGCCAACACCACCCCTTCTGCGCCACTATCAAGTCCGGCCATATCTGCCAATTCTTGTCTTAATAAGTCAACACCTTGTATTTCTTTGGCGCAAATAGATAACTGGGTTTTACCCTGCTCAATACACCTTCCGGGACGCTCATTCGTGAGATCTATTTTATTTTTAATAACTAAGAGCTTTTTTAGATCAAGCTTTTCAGGCAATAAAGAAAAATCAGGTGATTGATCTTGGGCGTCGTACATCATTAGTACAACGTCAGCTTGAGCGATTACATCTATTGCTCTTTTAATGCCTTCCTTCTCAACCACATCTTGGCTTTCATGCAATCCCGCAGTATCAATAATATTAAGCGGCATGCCGTCTATATGTATGGTTTCACGCAACACATCTCTTGTTGTGCCAGCAATATCGGTCACAATAGCGCTGGAACGTTGAGTTAGTGCATTGAGTAATGACGATTTTCCCGCATTGGGTTTGCCGGCAATAGCCACATTAAGCCCTTCACGCAAAATAGCGCCCTGGGTGGCAGAGTGTAAGATTTCTTGAACTTCGTCTTGGATATGTTGAGCTCTTTCTTTCACTTGTTCGGATTGTAAAAAATCAATCTCTTCATCTGAAAAATCAATCGTCGCTTCCACAAAAATACGCAATTCAATAATAGCACGTGTCAATGTATTTACCTGCTTTGAAAACACACCCGATAAAGACCTAAGTGCAGATCGAGAAGCTTGCTCCGAATTTGCCTCAATAATATCAGCCACCGCCTCCGCTTGTACCAAGTCCATCTTTCCGTTTAAAAAAGCACGCTTAGAAAATTCGCCCGGCTCAGCCGGACTAGCCTCCAAAGCGATGGCAGACTCTATCAAAGACGCATGACACTGAGTCCGGCATGCCTTGAACTCAGCACATCTTCCATCAGTGAAAGAATGATCGGCAAAATAATCAGTAAAAACAATGCCGAAGTGTTTTTCAACCTTGGAAAAATCAAGCTCAAAATGGCAAATTAAATCCATAATCACAGCGCGTCTAATTTTGTCATCTTCATTGATAATTTGACCTTTAACAATCGGTAACTCTCCGGCATCAATTCGTTGATAATAGGCTTCTAAGTTCTTCTCGTTTTGAGAAAAGCTGTCGCCCACTTGCCCAATAGCACTCAAACCCAAACCCACAATGTCACACTGAGCATGGGTAGAATAGCCCTGAAAATTTCGATACAATTGCCCTTCGTTTTGCGCAATGGCGAGTGGATCTTGTGGCAATGCAAAATGATCCATGCCAATGTAAACATAACCCTCAGACAACAAAAAATCCATCGAATATTTAAAAATAGCTAGCTTTTCATCCGCTGATGGCAGCTCATCAACGTTAATACGCCTTTGTGGTTTGAATAACTCTGGCAAATGCGCATAATTAAACAACGAAATACGATCAGGGCGTAACTGTGCCACTTGGTTGAGTGTGGTTTCAAAAGTTTGGACTGACTGCTTGGGTAGACCGTAAATCAAATCAATGCTGATTGATTCAAATCCATTTGCCCTGGCGAACTCAATCACTGACTTGGTTTGTTCAAAACTTTGAATTCGATTAACCGCTTTTTGCACTTGTGAATTAAAGTCCTGCACACCCAAACTAATGCGATTAAACCTAGCTTTTGCCAGTGCTTTGATAGTATTCTCATCAACACCACGTGGATCAATTTCAATTGAATACTCACCTTCCTGTGCAAAATTAAACGCACTTTGTAGTTTTTCACTCAATGCAAGTATTTGATCGTTTGATAAAAAAGTTGGCGTACCGCCACCAAAATGCATTTGTTCCACCACCCTTGTGCTATCAAACAATTTAGCCTGCCTATCAATTTCTTTAAACAATCGCTGTAAATAAGGCTCGGCTTTTCCCTTGTCTTTGGTTACTACTTTATTGCAACCACAATAAAAACACACCGTGTCACAAAAAGGAATATGGCAATACAATGAAATTGGGTTTTTACGCTCATTACTTAAAGATGCTTGTTTCTGGTAATCTTCAATTGAAAATTGAGAAAAATTATTTGCCGTCGGATAAGAAGTGTATCTCGGGCCCGACTGGTCATACTTTTTAATCAGCGCTGTATCAAATAGATTCATACTCATATCATTGTAATTAAAAAAAGGCCCTTACACCGTAAAGACCTTAAATAATAGGGTGGGGTTGGCGGCAACCAACCCCGGGGGAGAGAGGTTCTAATTATAACAAAAACAAAAATAACAATAATTGATCCAGATCAAGAAAAGAAAAATAAAAACAACCAAATTTAACAAAGTGTTAAAATCAGCGCTATGATTACAATTAAAGAACATTTCAACAAGTATCATCGTTTCTTATCAAAACTACCTCTGTTTAAAGGAATTTTGGAAGATGATTTAACCAATTTCTTTCGCTCAATGCAGGTTAAACAGTTTCACAAAGGAGAAATGGTTACCTTTAATATGGATGAACACTCCAAGCTTTATATTGTGTATGAAGGTTTGTTTAAACTCACTAAAATTGATGAAAAAGGTGATGAGATCGTTCTGAGTATTTTGGATCAAGGCGGTGTCGTTTCTCCCATGCATTTTTCACCTTATTACGACGTGTGTGCTGAATTTATTAAAAACACCACTATGTTTTATTTTACTGAAAAAGCCGTTAATGACTTCAGCACAAAAAACCATCAATTTTCAATCAATACTATTAAGTTTTTAGCAGACAGCGTTCAAACTCTGATGATTTCTGCAGAGGTATTGCAACTCAAAACCGCCAAAGAAAAGGTTGGCTGGTATTTAGTTCATGCCAAAATTAACAACACCTTTAAACTACCTTACTCTAAGTCTTTGATCGCTTCTTATTTAGGCATGAAGCCAGAATCATTTTCAAGAGCGCTCACCGAACTTAAAAAAGACGGCGTTACCCTTGAAAACAAAAAAATTGTATTAGAAAATGGTGATGAACTATGTAAATATTGCGACAAGGTCTCTGGCTCAAACTGTGCCTTTTTCCAAACAGAACTATGCATTCACGACTAATTGAATCAATACACCTCTAAAGTTTTCTCTCTGCTAGTTGCCTTCTCTTTCAAGTCTGGCTTTTTCCTGTCTATAGATAAAGAACATTGGCAAAATAATAATAGTGTGTAAAAATATTGTCAACGTTAACGGGCCTTGATTCAATATCCCGAAAAAACTTGGTACCATATCTGTAAACGGCTCAATAAAAGTCATAATATCTCCTTAAGTTTTATGGTTTATTTTACTAATACTTAACAAATCAATAACAAGATAAACAAATCCAATTATTGTAACTACGCCCATTGCAAGCCTCCATCCCATTCCTTGCACAAACCATTGTGCTTGTTGAGAAATAAAGAATGCATCCCACGTTGCGCCCATTTGCGCTCTTTCTACTAACACCTGACCATAACCTGCTATGGTAAGCGCTATTGTCATGCCCATTACGCCTAGAGAGATAAATGTAATCGCCATTTTTGAATTAAAGGTTGATCTCATTCTCTCAATACCATTTTTGCTTTGTACATTTAAATAAAACATACCGATTAAAATGGTTGCATAGGCACCAAAAAATGCTAAATGTCCGTGTGCATTGGTAAATTGGGTGCCATGTGTATAGATATTCACTTGTGGCAAAGTATGAAAGAACCCCCAAATACCCGCACCTAAGAAGTTACCAAAAGCATTCATCACAAACCATGCAAATGCAGGTGAATTATTAATGGTTTTACTGCCTTTAATGCCAGATTGCTTACCCCAATCATAAATTACATGCACAAACATTGCTACCAGCGGTAGTGGCTCAAGTGCGGAAAATAGCGCACCAATCTCCCACCAATATTCTGGTGTTCCAATCCAAAAGTAATGATGACCAAGGCCCAAAATACCAGAACCAAAGAGCATGGCAACTTCAACCCACAACCACATTTCAACCACTTGTCTACTGGCACCTAAAATTCGAATCAATCCATAAGCGGCCAAACCACCAACGAACACTTCCCAAGTGGCCTCAACCCATAAATGAATAACCCACCACCACCAGAACTGGTCCACTGAAACATTATCAACAAAAAACATACCGGCAAGATAAATACCTGCCAATGCAAGAAGATCTGCCATTAGTACGGTAACAATACCTGTCCTTTTGCCTTTTATAGCAGTTGCATAAACGTTGTAAACAAAGATTAAGACCACAAGTACAATACCAATATCCGCCCATCTTGGCGCTTCTAAATACTCCCTACCCTCATTGATCAGCCAAATAGTCGATTCTTCAGCTGGACCTATTTGGATAAAAACATAAACTAGAACTACAATAGTTATTGCTACCGTTAGTACATAAAAACCAAGCTTTCCAAGACCAACGCCTATTGTCTCTATGCCGGTCTCATCCGGTAATAAAAAATACACCGATCCAATCATGGCATAGAGCATCCAAACCACAAGTGCATTGATGTGTACCGTTCTAGCAACGCTGAAATCAAAAATTTCAAACAAAAACTCTGGGTATAAAAACTGAATGGCGCCAACCAGGCCCATTAACAATTGTGCTCCAAATAAAATGGTGGCAACAGTGAAATACATTGTCGCCAAATCTTTAGACTGATAAGGGGTTGTTGCTATCATTTTGCGCTCCTTTCACGAAGAGTAGTGTCTTTTTTACCAAAGTTCCTAGGAAAGCCGTTGGTATCAATTGCACTCATGTGCTTTAAGAATGCCACAAGGCCTTTAGCCTCTGCAGCGGTAATATTAAGGTTAGGCATTCTTCGCGCATGAGTTGGGTATTTTGAAGGGTGTTGCAAGAACTCAGCCATTGCTTCTTCTCGTGTTTTCTTTTGTGTGATTGCCATCATCAACTTCCATTTTGGATCTAGCCAGGCCTTGGTTAAGTCTGGCGCATAATAAGCGCCATTTCCCAACAATGTGTGGCAATTCATGCAATTTTTAGCTTGTGATCCAAGCTTGCCCAAATGCAGAAGCTCAGCAGCCTCTTCTTCTGAATAATCGTCCCTACCAAAAAAAGTCTCTTTACCATTAATAGTTGGCACTTCATGGCCTCTTTTGTCGCTGTATTCATAACCAATTTTATAATTGATGACAGTTGCTGAAGGAACTCTCTTAGAAAAATACAAACCTTCAGCATCTTTTTGCATATCTACATCCGTACCTTGGGTAATTTGACCCATAGTATCAAAAGTTAACCAAATTAATAAAATGGCTGAAAAACCCGTTACCCATGCTGCTGAACGCATCCAAAAATGGTTATCTGTCCAGACTGAAACTGTTTTATTAGACACTTTTCCTCCCTTTATTTAATTGAACGCTCGTATCTTTTTTCAGATTGAACATTTAAGTGATAATACAAATGTGGCACAACTAAATAACCAAACATTGCTAAAATTAGTACTTTGGTTGTAAATGGATCGTTACTTAATAGGCTTGAAAGCGAATACATAGAATAAGTTTGTGCGACCCAAAATAAATAAGCTGCTGGCATATAAACAGACTTAATGACCTCCATTTTAACTAGAGCATAAACTGCTACATAAAAAAGCCCAAACAAAAGTACAAAGGAAGAAGATAGAAAGATTGGTAAAAAATCATCCAATGCAATTTCAGGTCTAATAATCATCGATGGATCCACCGCTTTCTTCTCTAACTTAAAATCAATTAATATCTATTTTAAGTGGTTGTTATTTTCTATAACTTGACCCAGGTCAAAAAATAGAAAAATAATTTAAAAAACATTAATCAACA
>FUWD013429356.1_pt2 | contig 10221 bp, 6 predicted proteins | sample 1063281 | NCBI WGS metagenome assembly FUWD01 (sample SAMEA79048168, study PRJEB19326) | metagenome | biome: marine
AGAAGTACTAATTAATTTTTATAAGAAAACACAACCTGGTGGTCCTGGATGGAAAACTGTTATTGCAAAAGCGAAGCAAAACAGTATTAAAATAGAAGACGAAAGTGAAGCAGGATGGAGTGTACCTTCTGGAATTTTGGCAATGTTGTTGGGTTGTGCGCTTATTTATAGTATATTGTTTAGCACTGGATATTGGATTTACGGAGAAACTACTCTGGCAATTGTTACCACAATTTCTGCCATAGTTTCGGGATTCTTATTGATTAAAATATGGAAAAGAATTAGTGCTAAAGCACTTTAAAATAATACTAATTATCCCAACCAACCATCTCTATCTAAACTTCTGTATTGAATAGCTTCTGCAATATGATCTGGAGAAATATCTTTAGAACTCGCTAAGTCAGCAATCGTTCTAGATACTTTTAGAATTCTATCATAGGCTCTTGCAGAAAGGTTTAATTTTTCCATTGCCGTTTTTAAAAGTGTTTTACTTTCTTCGGATAATTTACAGAATTTACGAATTTGTTTTACCGTCATTTGAGCATTATAATGTACGTTCTCAAAATCTATAAAGCGTTCAGATTGTATTACTCTTGATGCTGTTACTCGTTTTCTAATATCAATACTAGACTCTCCTTTTCGCTCTTCGGATAATTTTGCAAAAGGCACTGGAGTCACTTCTATATGAATGTCAATTCTATCTAATAAAGGACCAGAAATTTTACTTAAGTAACGCTGCATTTCTTGAGGAGAAGAAGTCATCGGAGAATTGGGGTCGTTAAAATAACCAGATGGACTAGGATTCATACTGGCTACCAGCATAAAACTACAAGGATAGGTTACTGTAAATTTTGCTCTAGAAATCGTGACATCTCTGTCTTCTAATGGTTGACGCATTACTTCTAAAACATCTCTTTTAAATTCTGGCAATTCATCTAAAAATAAAACACCATTATGAGAAAGTGAGATTTCTCCCGGTCTTGGATATTGTCCCCCCCCAACTAGAGCAACATTAGAAATTGTATGATGCGGACTTCTAAAAGGTCTTTGAAACATCAAACCATTATTCTTTGTTTTGCCAACTACAGAATGAATTTTTGTAGTTTCTAGCGCTTCATGCAAAGTCATTGGAGGTAAAATTGATGGCAATCTTTTTGCTAACATTGTTTTTCCTGATCCTGGAGGACCAATTAAAATAATATTATGTCCGCCAGCAGCAGCAATTTCCATACATCGTTTAATAGATTCCTGACCTTTTACATCAGAGAAATCAAACTCAGGGAAATCCATGCTTTTATAGAATTCTGCTCGTGTATCTACAATCGTAAGTTCAATTTTTTTATCACCATTAAAATGATTGATTACTTCTAAAATGTTCTCTACGCCTAAAACTTCTAAATTATCTACGATTGCAGCCTCTTTAGCGTTTTCTTTGGGAAGAATTAAATATTTAAAACCCTCTTCTCTTGCTTTTATGGCAATCGGTAAAGCACCTCTTATAGGCTGTAAGCTTCCGTCTAAAGAAAGTTCGCCCATAATAACATAGTGTTCAATATTGTTAAATTTTATTTGATTAGAGGCCGCAAGAATACCTATTGCGAGTGTTAAGTCATAAGAAGCACCTTCTTTACGAATATCAGCAGGTGCCATATTTATAATGATTTTCTTACCCGGAAGTTTGAAGTTATTATTACTTAGAGCCGCAGAAATTCGATAAGAACTTTCACGAACAGCATTGTCTGGTAAACCAACTAAATGATAACCAATTCCTTTATCGATATTTACTTCGACAGTAATCGTGGTGGCTTCAATACCGAAGACGGCAGAACCATAAACTTTAACAAGCATTTTTTTCTTTAAAGATAAAGAATCTTGACGAATAAAAAAATGCGAGTAAAATAGTTTACTCACATTTTATACTAAAATCTTAATTTTATATTAGGCCGAATTCCTACTCGCATTAATATTTCCAAATAAAGAACGCATCACCATTTTTTCATACACTTCTAGTTCGTTGGTATTTCCTTCAGATTTTTGTAGTTCTTGAATCTTTTTCAAGGCAAATTGTTGAATGGTTAATAAAGGTAAAACGATGCTTTCTCTAATTTCTATAGATGCTTTTCCTACAGGAAAATTTTCCATTAATTCTTCATGACCTGATAACTTTAGTAGTAAACGTTTTGAGGTTTTGTATTCTTCATAGATTATTTTCCAGAATTCACCAAAAACAGCATCATCAGACATATAAGCAGTTAAGCCAAAGAATGATTTTGTTAAACTCATCATGCTATTTTCTAAAAGCGTTTTAAAGAAATCGGATGCATTGTAGAACTCAATAATTTCATCAAACCGATTTGCATCTTCATACTTTTTTAGCGCTGTTCCAACGCCAAAAAAACCAGGTACATTTTGTTTTAATTGACTCCAACTTCCAACAAAAGGAATCGCTCTTAATGCTGAGAAATCTAACGTATCAGAATTTGAACGCTTACTTGGTCTACTCCCTATATTTGTTTTGGCATAGTATTTTAACGTACTCATTTTTTCTAAATACGGTAAAAACAACGGATGGTTCTTAAAGTCTACATAGGTTTTATAACTAGTTTCCGCCAAATCTGCTATTATTTCTCTATGTGTATCATTTAATTGATCTTTGGTAAACACTTCGTTTTTAATACCAGAACTTATCAATTGTTCTAAGTTAAATTGCGATGAATTTAAAGTCCCAAAATTAGAGCTAATTGTTTGACCTTGAATGGTTAATTGAATTTCTTTGTCTTCAATCGTTGGTCCTAATGAGGCGTAAAATTGATGTGTTTTCCCCCCTCCTCTTGCAGGTGGTCCACCACGACCGTCAAAGAAGATTACTTCAATATCAAATTCTCTAGAGATTTTTGTTAAAGCTTCTTTCGCTTTAAAAATACCCCAATTTGCCATTAAATACCCACCATCTTTTGTTCCATCAGAAAAACCTAACATAATTGTTTGTTTGTTTTTTCTTTTCGCTAAATGATATCTGTAAGCATTGTTAGAATAGAGTTTACGCATAACATCACTTGAGTTCTCTAAATCATCTACCGTTTCAAAAAGCGGAATTACATCTACAGGTAATTCGTTTTCAAAGCCGCATAAATTTAACATCGCAAAAGTTTGCATTACGTTTAATGCTGTTTGATTGTTGCTAATGATATATCTATTTGCACCACGCTCTCCATTTCTTGCTTGTATTGTTTTTAGTGCATAAATAGACTCAATTGTTTTAACAGACATTTCATCAGATAAAATTTTAGGATCTATATTTCCTTTTACCAATGATAAAATAGAGATTTGTTCTTCCTCTGATAAATGATGATAATTTTTCGGGAATGTGGTGTCTCCATCAGCCAATAAATCAGCTACAATTTGTGTAAATGCTTTGTGATGCACTCTACTATCTTGTCTAATATCTAATGTTGCAAAATGGAAACCAAAAATCCGAACCTTATTTATAAAATCATTTAATTCTTCTATAAATAAAGAATTATGTTTTGTTTTTATAATTTCTCTGGCTGTCTCTAATTCTGATAATAATATTTTTTGAGAAAAGTTAACTTTCGTATAACTTCTAACAACGTGTTTGTACAAACGATCTTCAACTCTTGCTAAAATTTCTTGAACACCATCAAAAGTAAAACGCCTTTTTAAACGTCTAACATCTCCATAGTAACTTCTTAAAATTGATCGACGTAATCTTTCTGCAACATCTAAGGTTATTTTTGTGGTTACAAAAGGGTTTCCATCTCGATCTCCTCCGGGCCAAAAACCAAGATCAATAATTTCATTATCTAAAGGTTCTCCGTCATAAATGTGCTGTTGAATATAGTTGTATATTTTACTTACAGAATGATAAAATACATTTTCTAAATACCAAATTAAACTAACAGCTTCGTCAAAAGGAGTCGGTTTTACTTTCTTATAAAAAGGTGTTTTTCCTAATTGAGCTAATAATTTTTTGATGAGTAATAAATCATCATTTTGTATCGCTCTATCTAAATCTGTAATAATACCTAAAACAGAACCTGGATAAAATTGAGTTGGATGCGCTGTTAAAACAATACGCACTTTAAAATCTTCTAAATGTTTTTTTAACTCCTCTTTTTTGTCGCTTAAAATTGCAATTTCTTTAGAGTTACGAAGCGTACCAAAACCATCCATATTGTTTACAATAGGAAAAGCAGCATCTTCAATAGCGTCAAACAAAACTACCTGACGCTCAATATATTGAATGAATTGAAATAGCAAATCTTTTTTATCTTTCTCTGAAGGGTTTTCTTGATATTTCTGAAAAAACCTTTCTACAATTTCTGTTGGATTATCTCCATTTTCAAACCCCTTTTTACATGTTTCATGGAAGAGAGGTAATAAAACGCCAGTATTACTAATCGTATCAAAAGGGAGTGTCATGAAAATGCTGTTATAAATCTGATATTTAGACAGCACGTTGTCATTAAATCTTGTTAATTTTGGGAATCCAGACATTTTTTGAGAATTTTAAGTTGTGAAACTACGAAAAATCAAAAATAAAGAACCTAAGTTTTCGCTAATAATGTTACTAAAAAATACGAAAACGATAGAGTTTTGACTATATTTTTTTGAATTGTTTAATTTTTATTGAAGTACGCTATTTTTGTTTTATTTAAAACGCCTTAGAGCGTTAAGTTCGGTTGATGACATCTTGAAATACAGCGAGTTGGGTCGTTTTTCAGTAAGAACCCTTTTAGTAAATTTCTATCTAGAACTCTTTTGTAGTCTTCGTAAATAAATCCTGATGATTTTTTGCCAAAAATTTTTAGAATTTAAAGAAAACCTATTAAAATCTAAATCTAGATTATCAACAACACCAGAGCAGAAATTAGTTAAATTTAGTTTTTTATTTATTAACCAAAAACTATTTTTATCATTTAAAAAATGAGAAACTGTATAAATACTTACAGGCTTTTTTGATTAAATTTTACCTTTTTTTTTGGGCATTTATTGAAATACTCAAAAGAAAAATTATAGAAATAAGAAAGTATTTAATTTTCATGATTTCATTAATTTTGGTTAAGAGTAACCAGTCATAAATATACGTTTATTTTTTATTAAAAGCTTTTAACCCTTCTTTCAGCCAATTATAATAAGTATCTCTATCTGTATATTGCTGTGTATTATTTAAGATTTCTAAATCTGGACTTAATAAAACATAATAAGGTTGTGATGCATTCTTGAAATTAATTACCTGAAAAGTAGACCATTTATCACCAACAGTTTTTATCTTTTTAACCTTCCCGTTTTTCTTTAGGAAATCGAATTGTTGCGCTGTTGGAAGCTCTTTTTCATTATCATCCACATATAAAGAAATTAATATATAATCTTCTTTTAAAGTTTGATAAATGTCTGGTTCACTCCAAACATTTTCTTCCATCTTTCTGCAATTTACACAAGCCCAACCTGTAAAGTCTAATAAAATTGGTTTATTACTTTCTTTTGCAGCAGCCAAGCCTTCTTCGAAATCTTTGTAACAATCTAAACCTAAAGGGCAATCGCTTTCTTGTTCGTAAATACTATAAAATATTGGAGGTGGAAATCCACTTAACAAACTTAAATTCCAAGTTGGGTTTTTTAAAACTCCTGGAGAAATATAGATGATAAATGAAATTATTAAGACCCCAAAAGAGACTCTTGAAAAGGATAATTTTTTTATTGGAGAATCATGAGGAAACTTAATTTTAGCAAATAAATACAAGGCTAATCCAATAAAAATTACAATCCAAATTCCTATAAAAACTTCACGTTTTAATAAATCCCAATGTGCAACTAAATCTGCATTTGATAAGAATTTAAAAGCCAAAGCCAATTCTAAAAATCCTAAAACAACCTTTGTAGTATTTAGCCATCCACCAGATTTTGGCAAAGAATTTAGCCAACTTGGAAACAGCGCGAATAAGGCGAATGGTAAGGCTAAAGCCAATCCAAAACCAGTCATTCCTGCCGTTAATTGAGTTGCTCCACCATCAGAAGTTAAAGAACTCGCCAATAAAGATCCTAAAATTGGGCCAGTACAAGAAAAGGAAACAATCGCTAAAGTTAATGCCATAAAGAAAATTCCAATAATTCCGCCAACAGATGAGGCTGAATCCATTTTATTTCCCCAAGAACTTGGTAGTGTAACTTCGTAAAATCCGAAGAAAGAAAAAGCAAAAAATACTAAAACCACAAAAAAGAAAATATTTAACCAAACATTCGTAGAAATGGTATTTAAAATCTCTGGGTCTAAATTGTCTAAAAAATGAAAAGGAAGACTTAATAATATGTAGATAAACACAATAAAAAACCCATATAATATTGCATTGAATACACCTTTCTTTTTATTTTTAGATTGCTTTGTAAAAAACGAAACTGTTAAAGGAATCATAGGGAAAACACAAGGCGTTAAAAGTGCTAATAAGCCACCTACAAAACCTAATAAAAAGATACTAAACAATCCATTAGAACTTCCTGTACTTGTGTCTGTCGAGCTTTTTAAAAGGGCTGTATTTTTTAAATTTAATTGTAATTTTTTTGTTAGATCTTCACTTTTTGCATCAATTGTTATTACCTCTTTTATGGAGTTTTCTGTTAAATAAAAAGTGAAGTCTTCATCAATATTTATACAAGCACTTTCACAAACTTGCCCAAAGAAGTTTAGTTTTATTTGTGTAATACTTTTGTTTGTAAGTTGAATTCTTTGGGTAATAATCGCTTTGTCTTTAAAAACAATTTCTTCCTTTTCCCAAGTATCAGAATACTTTTTAAAGGTGTCTTTTTCAGTTGCTTTACCAACCAATTCATACCCAGTTTCACCTTCTTGTATTGAGATTTCTAGAGGTAAAGATGCTCCGTCAGGATTGTGTTGTGAATATAAATACCAACCTTTAAAAAGTTGAGCATTAAAAACAATATCGTATTCAGTTTCTGATATTTTTTGAATAGCCGTTTCTATTTTTATAGGATCTTTTGTAGTTTGACTAAAAACAGAAAAAGATAAAAATAAAATGAGAATAGAAAATATTTTCTTCATGTAAATGGAATAATTAATGCTGTTAAATTTTTAATTCGTCAAATAACTCTGTAAGTTTTTTGTCTGATGGTCTAGGTGCATTTGCTGAAACAATGTTCCCTTTTGGATCTAATAAGATAAAACGTGGAATTCCTTTAATTAGATAATCTTGTATAAATTGAGACTCCCAATTATTGTCTGCTAACAATTGCATGCCACCTAACTCTTTATCAATAATCATTTTTTGCCACTTTTCATGGTCTTTTACGTCATCAATAGAAATACTTAGAAACTCAATATTTTTAGTATGATATAATTTCTCTACCTTTTTTAAAAACGGAATTTCAGCGATACAAGGTCCACACCAAGTTGCCCAAATATCCATGTAAACATATTTTCCTTTTAAATCATCGAAAGAAATTGTGCCTCCAGCATTATTTTCATAATCAGTAAACTTTGGAGAAGGATTCCCTTTTGCTAAAACTTTTAATTTATGGTAACTTTCTGTTATTTTAGCATCATTTTCTTTGTTTGTAGATGCTTTAGAATATAGTGCATAATAGGTTTCTAAATCTGCTGTATATGTAACTTCGTATTTTGCAGCATCATATAGTAATTTATTTTTAATCTCATCATTTTTAACAGTTGCCAAGGTTTTTAAATATGCAATATCAGAGGTTAAAGAGTCGGATTCTACCAAAGTTGTCGCTTTTTTTTGATAGCTGTTTGTAGTTAAACTTCTATAATTTCTTGAAAATTTAAAATCTTCTTCATTTTCAAAAGAAAGATCTTTTAACTGATTTGAGATTTTATCTGAAACCTTAAAATCTCTACTTTTTGAAAAGTAACTATGATAATTTTCGTAGTTTGATAATGAAGATAAATATTCATAATTAATATTTGAAGTTTCATTTTTCATGAAATTTTCTGATAAACCAGCAGCATTGTATAAAAAATCGTTTTGATTTTTTTTCACTTCTAAAAGGTGACTTACAAAACCCGCTTCCTTAAGAGAGTACAAATCTTTCATGTCGATTTCTAGTTCCTTATTATTGTTTCTTTTTTTGATCAAGTAAGTACTAATAGCACTATTTTCTCCTGTAAAAACTAAAGTAGAATCAGCCTTATTTGCATCATAAGTAAAATTTAATTTATCTCCTTCTGCTAAAAAAACAGTTATAGAATTATTACCTTGCCTTAAAAAGAACTTACTCGTATTATTTATTTTTACAGTATCTGTAAATTGACCATTCTCTAATGTCAATTCTTTTTTATTACTAGTGTCATAAGTATTATAAAGCGTAATTTTTGATGAAGAAGTATTTTCTATTTTTCCTAATAAAATTGCATAATCTACTTTTACTTCTTGTTTGCAAGAAACAATTGCGATTGCAATAAAAAAGAACCATAATTTTTTCATAATACTATTGTAGTTTAGTTAAACTTTTATTTTGACACTAATTTTTAAGTTATTGTCATTTACAAAACGCTTGTCTTGTCGATGATGAATCACCCAAATAATTTTATTTTCAGTATTGCAAAGCAACCACGTACTTTCTTTTTTAAGAAGAGAAAATTTCTCGTCTTTAAAATATTTACTTAATTTTTTTTTCCCTTGCATTCCTAGGGGATAAATATAGTCTCCATTTCTCCATTTTCTTACAATTAGCGGATATTTTAATAATTCTTTATCAACGTAAATGGTTTCTTTATTTTCTGTATTCTTTTGCTCAACATCCTCAAAAGTCAAGAATAGATTTGAAATTTCTTGTCATTCTGAGACAAAATAAATTTTTCTTGATGATTTCATTTCATTTTTCTACTCAATAATAAAAGTTCCCTATCTTTTAATAATCGGTGTGTTTTAGAGAAGACTTGTTTTCCTGATTGCGCAGAAAGTAGGTTGTAAACATCATTCCATTCCGTAAAATTGTAGCTTCTTAGTAATTGATGTAAGTATGCTTTTGGGTTTGAAAGTAGATTGATTTCTTTAATATTAATTTTCAGAATCGTGTTTTCAGTTTCAATAACCTTTGCAGAAATATCAGCAATTTTGTCTTCAATAATCTGTTTACTTTCTTGTAAATTTTTAGAGGTTTTTGCAAACGTTTCTAATAAATTCGGATTGATTTCTTTTAATAAAGGAACAATTTGATGCCTAATTTTATTTCTAATGTATTTTGTCGAGGTGTTACTCGCATCTTCTCTCCAGTCAATATTGTTGCTTTTTGCGTACGTTGAAATTTCTTCTCTAGAAAAAGCTAAAAGCGGACGAACAATATTCCCGTTAATTTTCGGTATTCCTGTGAAACCATCTAAACCTGTGCCTCTTGTTAAATTGATGAGAAATGTTTCTAAATTATCATCTGCATGATGCGCAGTTAAAACAAAATCAAAATTGTGCTTTTCAATTAGTTCTTGAAACCAATTATAACGTAATTCTCTTGCAGCAATTTGAGTAGAAAACTTGTTATTTTTAGAAAATTTTTCAGTATCAAATTTTATTGTAAAAATCTGATTAGACGTTTTTTGTGATAATAATTTTACAAAATCTTCATCTAAATCACTTTCTTTTCCTCGAAGTTGAAAATTGCAGTGCGCTAAAGAAATATCAAAATTTAATTCAGAAAGAAGTTGTGTTAAAACCACAGAATCTAAACCACCAGAAATAGCGATTAATAGTTTTTTATCCTTTAAAAAAGGAAAATTTAGTTGGATATGTTCTTTAAATTTCTGTAGCATTTACAGGCCAAAAATAGGGAAATTAAACTTGAGAATTCAGCCAGTTTACAACATCTTGTAGCATTTCTTCTTTGCATAAATCGTTTTGTAACTCATGATACCCGCCTTTGTACAATTTTAGTGTTGCTTTATCAGAATTATTTGCAAATTCTTGAGTGCCTTTATAATCGATAATTTTATCATCTGTTCCATGTAATAACAACATCGGAGTTTGCAATTTACCTGCGTTTTCAATTGCCCATTTTCCGGTCTCAATAAAAGTTAAAGAGAAATTAGGGCTAATTTTATCATGAACTAAAGGATCATTTACATACTGATCTACTTCTATCTTTTCTCTAGAAATATCATTGACATTTAACTCATTTCCCATCGTTATTGAAGGTGCAATTTTCTGTAATAATTTACCAACTGCTAATTTAATT
>FUWD013429990.1_pt18 | contig 10219 bp, 7 predicted proteins | sample 1063281 | NCBI WGS metagenome assembly FUWD01 (sample SAMEA79048168, study PRJEB19326) | metagenome | biome: marine
CAGAATCATAACTTGCAACATATTTACTAGAATTATTAAACCCTTCAATTTTATTTCTTTCTGCCCAAACATTATTCTTCTTTTCTAGAATGTATAATCCATCATAACATCCTTGGATTAACATATTATTATCTATCTTCTTTACGATCCAAGTACCCTGTTTATTAAAGATTAAATTAGACTTATTTTTATTAACTAAAAAAGTACCTGAAGTATGACCGCAAAATAATATACCATCAATAATCGTTAAGCTCCAAGTTTGCCCTTGTGTATTATCTACCAATTTAAAATCTTCTTCTGAATCAATTCTTCTGTAAAATAATCCTTGGTTTGTACCTAAATATAAATAGTCATTGTAAACTATAGATGCATAAACAGAACCTATAAAATCACTCTTTTTATTATAAATTTTAAAAGGAGATGCACTATTTATACAATTAATTCCATTATCAAGACCTAACCATATATTGCTTTCTTCATCTTCAAAAATAGAGAGTATTGTATTATTGCTTAATCCAAGACTTTGTGTTATTTGATAACCTACTTCACCATTACTATACAAGTATATATAACCATCAGAAATTGTACCTAAAGCAAAATCATTGTTTTTCAATAATTTAGCACTGTACACAGTTACATTTTTAAGAATATTTACAGAAGGATCGCTCCAATGTTCAAGTGTATTTCCTTCTAAAAAGAAAAAACCTAACTTCTGAGTTAGAATCAATAATCTACCATCTTTTTTAAAAAATTCTACAACTACATTTTCTTTTAAAATTTTATGATCTGAAATTAATAACGGAACACCATTTTCAATTTTATAGACACCTTTATTATTTTCTTGAAAATAAATAACATTATCTACTTTCGATAATTTATGTATCCTAAAATCTGAATTTATAATTTTTATTTTTTTTGTATCTAAATTATATAAATAAATCCTTTCTAAAGATTTAAAAATCATCCAACCATCAAGTTCAAAAATTTCCCAAATTTGTTCATCTTCTAACATCTGAACATTTTGATCTTTTACAATGGAGGTATATTCTAAAAATCCAAAATTATTTTTTCCCCAATAACCAAAATCCATATAAAAACCAGTGTAAATCTTATCATCAAAGCTTTTTACTGAACGCATTATAGTTTCATTAGGCGTTGGATATAACTGCCAGATTGCTCCATCAAATTCTAACAAACCTTCGTTATTCGCTACATAAATGAATTTATTTTCAGATTGAGATATTGCCCAATTCTGATTTTCAGCTTTATAGTCTTTAGTCGTATAGGTACTAATTGGCGGCAACTCTTGTGAAGTGGTTATATTAGAAATTAGAAGAAAAAGTAAGATAAAAATAATTCTATACATATTAAACAACGTTATGTTTGGTTACTAATTTACGCTAAATATAATAAAACATAGTTAAAATTAACCACCTATGATATACTTGTATGGGTAAAAAATAAAATAAAATTATCACAACATTAATAATTTAAAATTTTAAAGCATAAAACCTCTTAAATTTAGTAACTTTATTGAAATTTAAATATAGATAATGAATTTTATAAAAAAAATGGGGATTGCTAACTTTTTAATGCTGGCCCTTTGCGTTATAATCATTCTAGTAGCAGAGTACCTTTTTATATCAGGCGATAAATTACATGGAATTTTTATTGGCCTTTGGGCTCCTACTTTATTAGGAGTAATGATCTACTTAAAACTAATAAACAATGAACACCGATAATATTATTATCTACTTTTCAATTTTTGTTGTATTGTGTGTAGTTATCTGGGCCTTATTCATGATCAATGAATTTAATAAAGTGAGTAAAAATTAATCTTTCTTTTTAAAACTTATTGCGAACCCTAAACCTCTTGCTAAATAAAACCTTAGTTTAATCTTTCTTTTAACTTCTAAAGTTTCAAAAATAGTCTCTAAAGGGTTCTATTGCTTGTTTCCTTTAGATAATTTTATACCCGCAAAAAACTCGAGCTAAAAGTCCATAAGCTCCAAGAACTGAGCTATAAAATAAAATAACTTTTTATTATATTTCTAAGAAAGCTACATTAAAGTAGCTCTCTTATTTTTTGAAGTGTAATATCTATTTCTTCTTTAGTCGTAAATTTAGAAAAAGAAAAACGTACCGATGTTTTATCTGCTTCATCACCTTTTAGTATTTCTGCTAAAACATGAGAACCCTTGCTACTTCCACTCTGGCAAGCAGAACCTCCAGAAACAGCTATTCCTGCCATATCTAAACTAAATAACAACATACTATTATTAATAGGAAAACGAACGTTTAAAATAGTGTAACTACTTTTTTCTAAATCTGATGAAAGTCCGTTAAACAGCATCTCTTTTGATACTTTTTGCAATTCAGTAATAAAATATTGTTTAATATTTTCTATGTATACTTTATCTTTTTCTAAATTAGTTACCGCAATTTCTAGGGCTTTTTCCATACCTAAAATCGAGTGTACATTTTCTGTGCTAGACCTTGCACCTCTTTCTTGATCTCCACCATAAAACATTGGTAAAACTCCAAATCCTTTTTTAAAAAAAGCAAAACCAACACCTTTTGGCCCATGAAATTTATGCGCACTTGCTACCATAAAATCTAAGGGTATTTTTTGTAAATCTAAAGGATAATGACCGATTACTTGAACCGTATCAGAATGAAATAATGCATTGTTTTTATTACACAAAGCATAAACTTGATCCGCAGATAAAATAGTGCCGATTTCATTATTAATATACATTAAACTAACCAAAGTTTTGGCTTCAGAATTTGATAATAATTCTTCTAGATGCTGTAAATCTACACTTCCAGATTTATCAATATTTACAAAATCTAAGGTTATGTTTTGAGTTCTCTTTAAAAACTCACATGTGTGTGTAACTGCATGATGTTCTATTTTTGAAGTAATAATCCTTTGAACACCAAGGTTTAAAACAGCATTGTTTAAAATTAAATTATCTGCTTCTGTACCTCCAGCAGTAAAAATAATTTCGGGCGCAGAAACATTAAAATGTTTAGCAATATTTTTTCTAGCAGTCTCTACTGCAGATTTTGCTTTTCTACCAAATTGATGGGTAGAAGAAGGATTACCAAAGTTTTCTTGCATGGAAACATGCATTAATTCTAAAACTTCAGAATCAATTTTTGTCGTTGCAGCATTGTCTAAATAAATAGCTTTCATAAAGCAAAAATACAACTAATTAGGGTTCTGAAGAACATATACTTCTGTAGCTCCTAATCCATATTTTTTATAGGAAGCGTCATAATAATTTACAGGATATTTATTCAATAAATAATGCAGCTCTGTTTTTAAAACTCCTTCTCCTACCCCATGAATAAAGATGATCTTAGGAATTCTTTTATGAATAGCAAACTCAATTTTTCTTTTAGCAGTATCTAATTGCATGTTTAGCATATCATAATTATCTAAACCTTTTACCGATTTTGTTAATTTCTTTATATGTAAATCAACCTCTAAAACAACCTCCTCTTTTTCTTTTCTAAAGAAACTTTTTTTAGAAGGATTTACAGCAATTTTTTCATTCAAGAGCGGATTATTAATGTCAGAAAACTTGGTTAATTCATACTGTTCCTTTTCAATTATAACCAATTCCGATTTAGAAAAATTAAAAATCATTCCATCAGAAGTTTCAACAGAAATTATATCACCTTTAATGTTGGTTACTTTTCCTTTTAAAACATCATCTAAAACAGCAACTTTTTGACCAATTTCTAAACGCATTCTTAACTTTATTTTAATTTACAAAAATACTTTATTTAGTTAACTTTGCATTAAAAATACTAAGATGCTTAAGACTTCAACTATTTCTTTAGAAAACTTCTTCGAAAATGCTCGTAAAAAAGCATCTCTTACTGAAGATAGAAAAAAACTATTATCAAAAATTGCAACAGCAATTGCTAAAGAATATACTGAAAACAATATAGTTAACCTTAACTTTATTTGCACTCATAATTCAAGAAGAAGTCAATTAGGACAAATTTGGAGTTTCTTTGCCGCTTCTTATTTTAAACTAAATATTAATGCTTTTTCTGGCGGAACTGAGGTTACTGCATTCTACAAGAATACAGTAAAAACCTTGCAAAAAGTTGGTTTCAAATTTCAATTAACAGACTTTTCTCATCAAAACCCCACTTATACAATTTCTTTTGATGGTACTAAAAACACAATTTCAGGGTTTTCTAAACTATATAGTAATACTATAAATACAGAACCTTATATGGCGATTACAACGTGTAATAATGCGGATACAAACTGCCCATTTATACCAACTGCTAGTCACAGATTTCATTTGCCTTTTATCGACCCAAAACACTCTGATGGAACTACGGAACAAGAAGAAACGTATTTACAAACAAGTATACAAATAGCTGGCGAAGTGTACTTTATTTTTTCTGAAGTTAAAAAATTGATTTAAATAAATTTCTTAGAAATAACATTTATCATGAAGTAACCATCTGGTATTTCTTTTTAAATTAAAATCTAGATGGAATATTATTTCATGCGAACTGAAGTTGCCTCCAAGCGTTGATAATTTATGATCATAGGCATACCCTATTCTATATTTTTCATTAATGATTACTGAAAACAAAGCACTTACAGAATTTTCATAACGATAAGACAATCCAGCCTCTATAATATTTCTATATAAAAAATTAGAATTAATATCTATAGAAACAGGTAAATCAGAGGTATATCTAACCATCGTTGACGGTTTAAATAGTAAGTTTTCTGTTAATTTAAATAAAGCTCCTGTAGAAAAAAAATAGTTTGCATTCCTAGCAAGATTAATTTTTTGAGCGTTTTCTTCGATATAGAATTGTGGTGTCTCCAATAAATAAGGCATAGATAAGCCTAAATAAAACCTTTTATTATAAAAAAAAGCGCCAAATCCAACATTAGGAAAATCACCCGAAGTAGAGGCGTATATGTCATTATCGGGAGTAATTGCGTTTGCTAAATTGTTGCTAAAAAAAGTGATTCCCCCTTTTAGCCCAAACGATAACCTACTGAATTGGGAAGTTATAATAGTGAAAGATGCATCTATATTTATATTAGTACTTTCTGATAAACCTATTTTATCATTAACAATGGTTGCACCAATACCTAAACCTCTTTTTGTTCTTCCGTTTACAGAAAATGTTCTCGTAATTGGCGCTCCTTCTATACCTAACCACTGGTGACGAGATAATAAAGAAATACTTAAATCTGCCCTAGAACCGACATACGCTGGATTTATAATCTGCATATTATATACATATTGCGTATAGTTTGGTATTTGTTGCGTATACATATTCAAACTAATAAAAAAAACAAAAAATATACTTAACCATTGCTTCTTATTATTTTTTATTTCTAAGACAATTTTATTTGCTTTTATAATCATCTTATTAATTGTATGAAATTAGTTCGTGGCTTTGTAATCCCATCATTAAAATCTAGGGTGTAATAATAGACACCTACCGGAGCTGGTTTTCCATTAAACTCACCATTCCACCATATAGGATTTGTGAGTCCATTATTGCTATAGTTATACACTTCATTTCCTAAACGATTATATATAATAAGTTTAAAATTTGGGTAATCTTCAATACCAGATATTTTAAATACATCACTTTTACCATCAGAATTTGGTGAAAATAAATTTGGATAATCATTGTCTTTGATAAATCCTATTCCTGAGGGCACAAATGAGTTAGAAACATTTGAAAGGTTTGTCGTTGCTTGCAATAAAAGCTCTTCTGTATCTTCATTTAACCTATCGTCTATGGTTTTAACAGATTGAATTATAGAAGATGCATAGGCAGGAATATTTGTAAATATTGCTATTGATTGATAATCTTCGTTTGCATTTGTAGTATCATCTATAGTTTCTAAAATAAAATTTATTGGTATATAATTTTGCATAGGTTCTAAATTTGCATTTAAAAGCCTAACAGTAAACACTAAAAAATTACCTTCCTCTACTTTTACATTTTCAATATCTACAAATGGGTTTGGGTCAACATCAATAATCGTTGCAGTTTTCATTAAATCTTGCAATCCAATATTTGTAGTTGTTACAGCGCCAATTACATTTAAAATTTCTTCGTCTAATTCATTTAAATTATCAAGTATGGAAACAATACTAAATGAAATCTGTGTGTTTGCATTGTTTGGATCTACAGTTCCTTCTATTGTTAAGCTTTCTGAAACTGTAATATAGTCGTCTGGACTTATCGCTAAATTATCAAAAGTATTCATATCTATTAAAATAGGCGTAGAACATGGATGACTTATAATTATTGTGTGCACTAAATCTATACCTTCATCTTCTCTAGAATTATTCATTGTTATAGAAGGAGCTACATCATTATCTATAATAGTACCTATTCCTTTTATTTCGGTATTTAAAGTATTATTTGAAGATATTACACCGGTTAGTGTAAATAATTCATCTAATTCAAAAATAACATCTTCTAAAGAAATGATCTTAAATTTTGCAGTATCACTAAAAGGAGGAATCGTTAAAGTTGTATTTGTAATACCATTGTAATCAAAGGGTGAAGTGGCAACATCATAAACACCTGTTACATCTGTACCGTTTGTAGTTGAAAAATTAATATCAATTGGTGAAGCACTTTCTATTAATAGAGTAGTATCATTTTTTGTAACTAATGAAATGATAAATTCTAAATCATCGCCTTCAGTTGCTGAAATATTCTCAATAATAACAAGTATAGCGATAATCTCTCTCCAATCTCTTTCTGCAGTGTCTATGTCATCTGCATTTGGAAAATCTGTTGGAACTTGACCATTTGTAGGATTTACTGCATTGTTATTTGTATCGAAAGCATCATCAAGTCCATCATTATCTGTATCTATGTTAAACGCTACTACTTCTGCTATTCCGTCGCTATTTATATCCCAACCTTCAATAACATCATCGCGAATATCATCATCAGAATTCGTATCAACATAATCATAAATAGTATCATTTTCTGTATCTATGGGTGAAATTCCGTTTGGATATGCAGTGTCAATTCCTGCTGCTGAAACCGTACCGTTTGTTGGTATATAACTATCGGTTAATTGTGCTTCAATATTGTCTACAATTCCATCTCCGTCAGCATCAATATCTAAATAGTTTGGTTCTCCATTTAAATCGGTATTAGGAATTGTATAGATAATTGTAGCACCAGTAGTATCATTATTTTCTAGAGTATTATCAAGACCATTTGCACCAACAGTATTATTAGTTCTACCGTTATTACTGCTATCTGCAGTAATATTTCCAGCTTCAACAATATCTAAAATTCCGTCATTATCACTATCTAAATCAAAATGATTTGGAACTCCATCGCTATCAAAATCAAAAAGATCTACAATCCCATCTCCATTAGCATCAGCACCAAAATCTACATCTCTATAGTTAGGTATAAAATCTGTATCATGGTCTTCTAAAGGGTCTAGTCCATTATATTCTAAAGTATCTAAAATTGTATCATTATCATCATCAATATCATTAGTATTTGGCACTCCATCGTTATCAGTATCAGTTGAAGCATTTACGCTGACAAATCCTGAAGAGTTTACAGTATTATTTAAAGGGTTGGTTGCGAAAAAATTAGATACATTAAAACCAATACAGGATTCGACATAAACAACTGAAAATTGAATAGTTACGATTTCATCCACTTTTAAAATCCCAGAGGATCCATCAAAAAGATTTATATCAGAAGTTCCGTTAAAGTTAATATTTAGTACAGGGTCTATTGATGCTGTAGAATTCTGAATAAAAGGCGTGCTAAAAGAAACAATATTACCACCACAAATACTGGTTAAATCATCTTGTAATTGTAAGTTTCCTAGCTGTACAGATTCACTCGTGTTTTTAATAGTGATTTGAAATGTAATTTCTTCATGTTCTAAGATATTATTTGGAGCATCATTAACCGCCGAAATTATTTTATTATTGCTAGATGATGAAGTAAATAAAAATCGCATACTTGCAGTTGAGCAACTACATTGTAATGAAGAGGAAACGCTTTGGGTAGGAGAACTTGTTTCATAGTATCTATCTAAATGATTTCCTAAACTGTCTGACCAAATAACAAAAGAATAATTTCTTTTAATACTTGGTTCAGTTTCATCAAATCCATCAAGTGCTCCTTGTGTTTGAGAAATATTACTTTGTACAAAAGAACTATAGTTATTGGATGAAATAGGAGATATTAAATAGAATATCTCTAAAATAACTTTTTGTCCAGCTGCAAGAGAATTATTAGGCATCAACAAAGATGTATCTGTATCACCATTATAATTGTTATTAATAAGAACATCTGGTCCTGAAACTTGTGAGACTATTAATTGAATAAAAGTAATTCCATTATCTAAAAACCTACCTAACCCCATATTATAATTAATATTATTAGCGGTAGAAGTTCCTTCATTTGTAATTATTACTGTGTTGATATAATTATAAGTTCCATCAGAATTTATAGTTCCGTCTGGATTTAGACTATCATCAAACTCTGGTATATACAAACCAGCAGTAACGATAGCTTCTGTAGTATGAAAATCTACTAGTAAAAGTTCGTCTGTGTCATTCCCTCTATCCGAAGTAACGTTTACTAAATTATTAAAATCAATTCCAGAACCAGAAGGGGTTGGGTTTGGTCTTCCATTACATAAAGGATTTACTGTTACACAAAAGATTACAGTTACATTTTGTCTTGGATACAAGATTAAATCATTTATTGCATCATTATTAAAAATAGAGTTTGAGGTTCCATTTAAAAAATTAGAATTTGTGGCAGAAGCCGTAAACTCTCTTGGATAGCCAGTATCATTAATATAATCTAGTGTGTAATTGTTATTATAAATTTCTAATCCACTTACTTTAATAACACAACCGTTTCCAAAAGTTGTTTGTAAATTATTGGTTAAATCTATATTTTTTATAAGACTTGAAGTATGATAATCTCTGGCTGTACTTAAATTTGTAAGAACTAAACTATATAATACTTTATACTCCCCATTAGAAGTAAACCCCTGATTACAACTCCCAAAGGATGATATTTCTAATAAATTATCTATATTTTCTACGGTTAACAATAAATCAGCAAAACTTATAAAAGTGCCATCAGATATTGTGTATGTGATGACAGATACATTTCCCGTATAATTTAAATTAGGGATAAAAGTATAACCACCTTCTGTTGTGATTGTGATGCTTCCTTGTCCAAAAACAGCCGTTTGCCCTGCTAAATAAGAAATACCGTTTACTAAAAACTCTGTGACCGTTAATGTATCACCGTCTGCGTCAGTGTCATTTACTATAACTCCCGGTGCACTAACATTTAATGTCGTGTTTATTTCTGCAGTATCATAATCAACTTGGGCTGATGGACTAAATTGAGCTAATAAATTTTGTGTAGCTAAAAATAAAAAAAATACTATTTTAAAATGTTTCTTTATCATACAGGTTTAATACAGTGCAAAAATATGCAAAGTCTTACATAAGAGGTGTACTTAAAATTGTTTAAAGTGTACTATATTAAATAATTTAGTACTCAAAACTCTGTTTTTTATACTAATTTAAAAAATGGGGAAAGTAAAAATTAAATTTCTAAATCTTTATCGTAGGGAATACTTTTTAAAATGTGATTTATTACATTGATACGTGCGTCTGTTTTTCTATTTGCACGTATAATTTTCCATGGAGATGCTTCCGTATTTGTTTTTTTAAACATCGCGTTTTTATATTCTGTATATTGCTCCCAGAGGCCTTGTGCCTTCTCATCTAACTTGGTCATCTTCCATTGCTTTAGAGGATCGCTTTTTATATCAGCAAAACGTTTTGCTTGCTCCTTTTTAGAAATTGACATATAAATTTTGACCAAATGAATTCCAGATTCTAAAATCATTCTTTCAAAATCATTTACTTGGTTCATAAAGATCTCATATTCTTTGGATGTACAAAATCCGTTAACAGGCTCTACAACAGCTCTATTATACCAACTTCTATCAAAGAAAACCATTTCTCCTGCTTTTGGAAACTGCTCTACATAACGTTGAAAATACCATTGAGTTTGCTCATCTTCAGAAGGTTTTGGCAATGCAACTATACGCATATGACGCGGATTAATACGTTCTGTAACCCTTCTAATAGCTCCACCTTTACCAGCTGCATCTCTACCT
>FUWD013195849.1_pt1 | contig 10216 bp, 14 predicted proteins | sample 1063281 | NCBI WGS metagenome assembly FUWD01 (sample SAMEA79048168, study PRJEB19326) | metagenome | biome: marine
GTTAGTTGTTTGGTCCTGCAAGATCAAATTTTCCGTTTACTACATGGCCTCTATGAACATACATGTTGTCGGTATGGTTTCCTGCCACATTTTGCCAGAAAGTACTTCTACCCTCAGTATTGCCTTGAAGAGAAATTGAATTTACATAATCCTCAAGAGTTGAATGAATTGTCCATACCTGTAGGTCTGAGCCTGAGCCTGATAAATGAGTAGAAAATCCTCCTGATTGTACTGATCCATCTTCAAGTCCAGGAAAAATAAGCCAGCTGTTAAAAGCATCTCCTACTAATTCTGTATTACCTGTTGTTTGGTAGTTTCCAAACAAAGCATAAAAGCGTGTGTCCCAGTCCATATCTTCCGAATGTTTAACGTTGTTGTCCCAATCTATTACTCGAATTTCGTCTGTGTGTCCATTCCAATAAGACATATATTCAGAGATTAATTTTTCAAATGCCTCTTTTTCTTCACCTTCTAGGCTTTCCCATTTTTGACCTATAGCTCCTAATTGATTGTCTTTATAAACGTCTTCTACAGATGGGTAGTTAGACCATATAACTACGTTTGCCCCTGAGCCCTGAAAATGAGTTAATAGCCAATGGTTTTTATACTCTCTGTACTCCATAGTCATATCAGTAACTTGTTTATGAAGTCTTATAAACTTTCCAATTTCTTGAGTTGGAACGTCTAAAGATGTAAAATTGGCAACCTGCTGCTCCTGAGCAGTTAATCCTGTTGTTGCAAAAGCTATTGCAAATGCACATAAAATTTTGATTTTTTTCATATTTAATTGATTTTGTGTTTGATTTACTAAATTTAAATAAAAAACCAATTACCTCAACATGAAAAGAAGATCGTTACTAAAATCAATTGCAACAGCATCACTTGGAGCTCCTTTAATTGGATGCTCTGAAATTAATTCAAGTGAAACTAAAATTCCCCATAATATTAAACAGAACCCTATTGGTGTGTCTACATATTCTTTTTGGCAATTCAATGGAAGAGAAACACCAATTGAATATTGCATAGATAAAGCTTCTGAGTTTGGATTTGACGGTGTTGAGCTTTTATTAATTCAAATGGAATCTGAGGAGAACAGTTATTTGCAAAAATTAAAAAAGAGCATTTGATTCGGGGCTCGACATAATGGGGCTTTCAACACACCAAAGCTTTGTTAGTCCTAATCCTTTAAAAAGAAAAGAAAATATTGAATTAACAAAACATCAAATTGAAGTTGCTTACTCTCTAGGAATTCCAACAATTAGGATAAACACTGGAAGGTGGGGTACTACTAAGCCTGTGGGTGACAAGTCTGAATTTGATGTTTTAATGGAAAATAAAGGAATAGAGTCAGTTATTGACGGCTACACAGAGGAGGAGGGGTTTAAATGGGTTATAGATTCTATAGAAAAGTGCATCCCTACTGCTGAAAAATGTGGTGTTGTTCTGGGACTTGAAAATCATTGGGGTCTTGGGTTAACTTCAACAGGAGTTATGAAAATTGTCAATGCCATAAATTCTCCTTGGCTAAGCGTAACTCTCGATACAGGCAACTTTTTTGATGATCGAGATAAACAGCTAGCTGATCTTGCTCCTCATACATGTCTTATTCAAGCCAAAACATATTTTGGCGGGGCTAAGTGGCCCGCGTTTGATCAAATTAATATTAATTATGAGTCAATAGGAAAGCTTATGAGGGACAATAATTACAAGGGGTATATATCCCTTGAATTTGAAGGTAATGAAGATGCTAATACTGCTGTTCCAAAAAGCCTTGATCTCTTAAGAAAGTCCTTCTACTATAATCTTAGTTAAATAGTTTTTATACATTTGAGAAATCTGTTGTCTATGGAAGAAACGCCAATCCCTATATATGTAATTGAATTTATGTCTGAAGAATGGAAGACCTGGGCTTTGTTTTCTTTGGTTTTTATTTCTGTTCCATTGGTCCTTGGAAAATTCTTAAACAGAAAACAGAAAGTGCAGGTTACATACTTGATTGGGGTAATAATGATTCTTGATTTTATAACTGAAAACTTGGATTATTTGATGAGTGGTACTTGGGATATTCAATATAATATTCCTCTTCATCTGTGTGGAATCTCCTCTCTTATTTGTTGTGTTCTTCCTTTTGTCAAGAAAAAGGAAAAATTGTTTCAATTTGTATATTATACAGGAATCATTGGAGGAATAATGGCGATTTTAACACCACAGCTTAATCATTTTGATGGAACCCTAAGATATTATCTTAATTTTTATGTCTCTCATAGCTTAATTATTGCGTTACCTATTTTTATGTTTCTTCATCTAAACATGAAGCTGCCAAAGTTTTCATGGTTTAAGATTTGGGTACACTTAAATATTCTTATGGCTTTGATTATGCCTATAAACTTTTTGCTGGGGTCTAATTACATGTATGTAAATGCTCCCCCCGAAGTTAGTAATCCCCTGGTTATTGGAGATTGGCCCTACTATCTATTAATTTGGGAGCCGCTAGTTATGATTATAGCATACTTAATTTACGCAATAAGCAAAAGAAAAATTATCCTTTGAGTTTCATAAAAGCATTATTGTTATTTGTTTTTTTATTGGGAGATATTTCTCATGATGACTGTTCAACCTTTTACCTTATTAGACATGCGGAAAAGATTCGAGCTGATAAGTCTGAGCGAAATCCTGATTTAAATGAAAAAGGATTACTAAGAGCTCAAAAATGGAGAAATTATTTTTCAGATAAAGATATTTCAAAAATATACTCAACAAATTATAAAAGAACACTAAAAACAGTTCAGCCTTTAGCTGTCCAAAACAATATTGAAACATCCCTCTATACTCCTTCTAACATTGACTATGACGATTTTATACGTTCGAATATTGGAGGAAACGTTTTAGTAGTTGGCCACAGTAATACAATTCCTGATTTTGTAAACAACATTATTGATGATAAATATTACGATCAAATTGATGATCTGAATAATTCAAATTTATATGTTGTTTCAATGTGTAATTCTAAAATCACACATAAACTAATTAAAGTAAACTGATGGATTCTCCTATTAATGTTTTTAGTGATTGGGCTTTAAACGGCAAAGATGAAGGAATGGCAAAAGACCATTCTTCGTCTGTAAAAAACATGATTGAATATTCAACAAAGGGATTGGCGGAGTTTAGTTTTATTGACGCTGGTTGCGGAAATGGCTGGACGGTAAGAAATATTAGCTCAAACCCTAAGTGTAAAAAAGCAATCGGGGTTGACGGTTCACTTAATATGATTGAAAAAGCAAAAAAAATTGATCCTAAAAACCAATATTTCTGTAACGACTTAATGAGTTGGAGTCCTCCTGCAAAGGCTGACATTGTTCATTCTATGGAGGTTTTTTACTATTTTGAAAAGCCAGATTTATTAATAAAACATGTCTATGAGAGCTGGATAGTAAGCGGAGGGCGGTTAATAATGGGTATTGATTTTTATAAAGAGAACACTCCTTCGCATACTTGGCAAGAAGACTGCTGCATTACTACAATGAAAATGTTTCCACAAAAAGAGTGGATTAAATTTTTTAAATCAGCCGGTTTTAAAAAGATAGACTCCTGGTTTCATGGGAAAGATGGAAATTGGAACGGGACATTGATTGTGTCAGGAATCAAGTAAAGAGTCTACTTGTTTTGTAAATTCTACTATTTTTTTTTCTAATTCCTGCAATAAGGATTGATTATTAATTCCTGTTTCTTCTGAAAAATTTTCATAAAATTTTGGTAAAACAAAATGAGGAATATCAAACTGGCTTTGTCTTGAAAATCGTGACAAAGCTGTCTCAAGTACAGTTCTTCCTCCGCGCTCACCATCACTTGTTGATAATAATAAAATAGGTTTATTGCTCCACACATTTTTTTCTACGACAGAGATCCAGTCAAAAATATTTTTAAATGCTGAAGTGTAGGAACCATTATGTTCAGCCAAGGATATTACAAGTCCCTCACATTCACTTATTCGCTTTTTGAATTCGGTGGCTTTTGCAGGAATACCATTTTCTGCATGTCTGTCTTGACTGTAGATTGGCATCTCATAATCATTAAGATCAATTACAAGGGCCTCTTTAGGGGCAATTTTATTTGCTACAAAAGAGGCTAGTTTTTTGTTAATTGAATTTTTTGAGGAAGATCCTCCAAATGCTAATATTTTACTCATTATTTATTAAGGTGTGATCCATCACAATATCCTTCTGGATTCTGTGTGTTTCCACATCCACATTTTGGTCTAGTTGGATTCATATTATAAAGTTTTAAGGTTTATTGCAAGTTCGATTTCATCATAAATTAATTTGTCTCCCAAGTTTTCGAAGAATGTTCCTGATCTAAACTTCACTTCGTACTTAGATCTATCAAAAACTAAATTCGCTTTCCAGCCTTCATTAGTGTTGGACATTTCAAATTGGATTGGGTGAGTAAAATTTTTAATAGTTAGCTCTCCTGAAACCAACCAATTTCCTTGTGATATAGACTCTGAGTTGTCAATTGTAAGCTTTGCCTGAGGAAACGATTCAACAGAAAAGAAATCATCTGATTTTAAATGGCCTTCAAGTCTTGGTCTTTTATCTTCAGGAAGGTCTTGGTTGTTAATTGTTGTCATGTCAACAATAAATACGCCAGAAGTTATTAAGCCGTTTGTTATTTCAAATTGGCCAGATTCAAGATTAATTGTGCCATAATGAGAGCTTGTTGAAAGCTCTCTTCCTGTCCAGACAATAATACTTTCATTTTGTTGAACATTATACACTGCGTCAGAAGCATTAACAGAAACTTCAGTAGTCGAATCTGGAGTTTTTGAATTTGTGTTACAAGACATCAGGGTGGCAAACATTAATAAAGTAAAAACTTTTTTCATTGTATATATTTTTGGTAAAACTAGAAAAACCAACCATCTAGGTTAATTTTTATTAAAGTTTTAATTATTATTTAACATCTATTTATTTACTTTTCAAAAGTAATTATTACATTTGAAACACAATGATAGCAATATTTGTAATAAAAAGTAACTTGTAACCTAAATGTAACTAATTAATAGTAGTTATAAATAAGTAACAAATGGACAAACAAAATAAAACATGCCCTGTTTCATCATTCACCTCTATGCTGGGGGGGAAATGGAAGCTTGTAATAATTGGTCGTTTAAGAAACAAAGACTCTTTAAGGTTTGGGTTTTTAGCAGCAAGCATTGACAATATTTCAAGAAAAGTTTTAACTGATCAGCTAAAGGAGCTTGCAAAAGATGGTCTTGTGAAGAGGAAACAGTACAACGAAATTCCTCCAAGAGTAGAATATTCTCTAACTGTGAAAGGAAAAAGTCTTTGCGGTGTCTTTCAAAGCATTGAAGAATGGATGAATGTAAAGTAAACCATACATTTATAAAGTAAAGTTTGTTTTACAAAAAGCAATTATACACCATAAAGTAAAGTTTGTTTTACAAAAATTTTTGTTATATTTGTACAGTTTGTTTTACATATGCTAGTAAATAGAGTTAGAGATTATAGAAGAGGGTTGAAAATGACTCAAGAAGAACTTGCTTCTGGCGCGGGCGTAAGCAGGCAAACTATTATTTCTGTAGAAAAAAACAAATTCATCCCGGGGCTAGATGTTGCTCTTAGAATATCAGAGTCTCTCAACACGCCCATTAGTAAACTTTTTTACTTTGTATAATGAAAAAAATTGACGCTGTAATCACCTGGGTAGACGGGCAAGATCCTGCACATATTAACAGACGAAGCTCTTTTGTAACAAACCAAAACAAAACAGAGGCAACAAACGTTTCTAGATTTAATCAGGTTGACGAGGTCAGCTTAGTAGTTAAGTCGATTTTTAAATTCGCCCCCTTCGTTAGAAATATATATATCCTAACAGATCAACAAACCCCAAAAATTGCAGAAGAGTCTAAAAACTGGGACGAATCATATAATAGCAGGCTAAAAATTATAGACCACAAAGAGGTTTTTAAAGACCATCTTGAGGTTTTGCCAACTTTTAATGCCTCTACAATAGAAACAATGATACAATACATAAGCGGCCTGTCGGATCAGTTTATATATTTCAACGATGATATGTTTTTAATAAAGCCAACAAAAAAAGAGGACTGGTTTGTAGGGGGGAAGCCTCTGATTAGAGGAAAATGGTTAAGCCAGCCCAATAGGGTTTGGTATAAAAAACTTAAAGCGATAATGCTTCCGCACAAATCAAAAGTGTGGAGCTTTAAAAAAGCGCAGGCGCTTAGTGCAGAAATAGAGGGGTATGACAAAAAATACTTTAGAACATTTCATACTCCAAGGCCTCTAAACAAGCCTGCGTTAATTAATTATTTCCAAACCTTCCCTAAGTTGTTAAAAAAACAAATACAAAGCCGCTTTAGAACCACCGATCAGTTTCTTTCTTATACTTTAATATGGCATTATTCTATAAAAAACAACATTGCAATAACAACAGGCAACACTCAGCTTGAAGAAGTAAACTTTCGCAAAAAAAGCAACCCAAAGAAAGTTCTAAAAAGAGTTAAAAAAGCCATTGAATCAAAAAACATTTTGTTTTTGAACCTTCAAAATCTAGATTTACTAGAGGCTACCTCCCTTACGCAAGTAATTAACACTTTAGAAGCCCTGGTTGATATTAACCTGTCAAAAAAACAAGGCTAAATCTTTGTTATAACCTCTATTACTCTATCAATTTCTTGTTTAGTGTTATACAATGATACTCCAAGCCTTGTTACTCCGCCTGAACTTTCTAGGCCAAGCTTCTGTATAGCCTTAAGGGCATAAAAGTGTCCATCCCAAGCACATATGTTTTCACTGGCTAGTTTTTTACAAACCTCTTGAGGAGAAAAATGGATGTGTGTAAAGGAAACCGTTGGAGTTCTTTTCGTACTGGAAAAATCTGGTCCAATAACCGTGGTTTTATCGTGTTTGTTCAGAGAGTTGTAGAGATGTTTTGCAAGCTCAAATTCATGACTGCTTATTAGCTCATATGCGCTTTCAAGCCTTTCTCTTAAGGAGGCCCCCTCTCCAATTGAAGAAATGAAGTCAATGGCTGATGATGCCCCAGAGCAAGCGGCATGATTTAATGTGCCTGTTTCAATTATGTATGGGGCTTCTTGATCCTGAACAACAAGCCTGTCAGGATTCATGCTGTCTAACAGTCCAGGCTTTGAATAGAGAAAGCTGACATGTGGACCATAAAACTTATACGCAGAACACAGCATAAAATCACAGCCTAGTTCTTGAACGTTTATTGAAAAGTGAGGGGCATAGTGAACTGCGTCTAATAAAAAAAGGCAGCCCTTTCCCTTAAGATAGCGGCCTATTTCAACAAAATCATTAAGGGTGCCTAGAGCGTTTGATGACATTCCCATGCAAACCATTACTGTTTTATCGTTTATTTTGTTTTTAAAATCTGTATAATCAAGTGTACCTGTATCCATAAGGTTTACCTCAACTAGCTTTATCCCCGCCTCTTCTAGAACCCTCCAAGGCCCTCTATTTGCCTCGTGATCTAGTTCTGTTATTACAACTTCGTCCCCTTTCTTAAACCTTCTTGATAGCGCTCTAGCCAAGCTGTAGTTCAGGGTTGTCATGTTTTGCCCAATAGATATGGTTTTTAGTCCTTCTGCTCCTAACATGTCTGAAGCTCTTTCTCGTAGGCCTTCCATCATGAAATCTGTTTCTTTACTAGTTACAAACTCACCATGAGTATTAGCATTTGATCTTATATAATATTGGGAAACTCCTTCGATTACCTGAATAGGAACCTGGGTTCCTCCAGGTCCGTCTAGATATATAATTTGGTTGTTGTTTTTGTCTGTCCTGTTTAAAGAAGGAAAGTATTCTCTGATTTTTTCTGAATTTATCATGTTATAAATTTAGTATTGTTCCTACAAGTTATTATAAAAATTCATACCTGAAAAAGTAATATAGGCCCACACTAAATATCTAATCCCCTTCCCTATTAATATCCAAACGGCTACTCTTGCAGGGCTTGTTTTAAAAACACCTAATCCTACTGCAAGTGGATCTCCAATTACCGGAACCCAACAAAAGAAGGCTAGAGGCGCGCCCCACCGATCAACTTTAGGCTTTAATTTTTCAAGTGTTGTTGTTTGGACCCCAAAGTATTTCTCTATCAAGCTCCAGTTTCCCAACCAGCCTATATAATAACATGAAAGACCTCCAAGCCAGTTTCCTGCTGTGGCAACCATAAGCACGCTTCCGAGAGGGTGTTGATTGATTATCATTAAGCTCAACAAGGCTTCAGAAGAAAGAAAAGGAATAATGGTAGCGGCAAGAAAGCTTGCAAAAAAAAGCCCAAAATACCCCCATTCAGCAAAACTCTCCATAGAAATACTATTCTTCTATTTTCCAGAAAGCTATACCGCCTGCCTGCTTTCCAATATTTATTGAGCTCACCACTTTGTTTTTTTTCAAATCTATTACGTCAACAAGGCCCGGATCTCCCCCCTTGCCCTCAACAGTTACAAAAGCATACTTGCTGTCTGGCGAAATTACAACACCATGTGTAACACTGGAGTTGTTTGAAAGAGTCATAGGGGGTTTTTTTGTCAAGCTCCCAGACTAATGTTTTTGCATCTCCTTTAAGCGTAGCAACCAAAAATTTTCCATTTGAAGAAATATCAATGTTATAAGGGCCGTTGCCCGTATTAATTCTGTTAGTTATTTCCCATTTGTCTGTGTCGATCTCGAGAATTTCATTAGAGCCGTTTCCTGCAACATAAACCTTAGGTTTTGTTGGATGAGGTGTCACCCAAGTAGGCTTTACTGGTGAGTGGTGCATCCCGGCATGGTTCATGTTGTGCTGCTTGTCGAGACTCAAAGTTCTGTTAATCTCAAGCGTCAAAGCGTCAACCTCAAACAGCTCGCCGGACATCATAGCTACAGAATATTGAAACCTTCCGTCTGGAGACATTCTAGATCCATGGGGCATAACCCCAGTTTGTATTTGTTTAATTTCAGTCATTGTTTCTGGATCCACAACTGAAACACTGCTGGGCTCCATCGCTCCGTGTAAATTAAAGTTTACGCAGTATAGCAATCCTGTAAGTTTTGATATTTGCATTGAAGCAGGAAACATTCCAAGTGTAGTTTTATCAACGGGCCTGTTTGTGGCTGTTGAATATTTTACAAGAGAACCAAACGGGTTCCCGTGGGCAAGAGAAAGATACCAATATTCTCCTGACGGGTCAACAGTTAGGCCATGGGGGCCTTCAATTTCTGTTTTCATAACTCCAACTGGTATTCTCTCTATTTCAGTTGTATTTTCTCCGTCAAAACTTAATAGCGAAACAGTGTCGTCTGATTCAGCAGCCACATAAAAATAGTAGTCCTGGCTGTAGCTAAAGGTAATTGTAAATAATATTAGTAATATGTTTCTCATTATTTAATCAATAATAGGCGTTTTATTTATATACTGATTTGCCTTGGAATTGTCTGGCTTTAACTCAGACACTTTTGATGATCCTAGTCCGCTATTCCAGTCTGAATAAAACACGTAGCCTTTGTACAGTTGTGCACCCCATGCCATTGTTGCGTTGGGAATGTACGCATCAGATGATCCTGTCATTATATATCCTATTTCTCTTCCTTGTCTGAACAAATCGCCTAAAAGCTCACCGCTAATGTCTACAATTCTTACTCCTCCTCCGTACATAGCCACATATAAAATGTCATCCTCAATCCAATAGTTATGTGACCCCTGTCCTGGCAGCTCATATTTTGCGACCTCTACAGGGTTGTCTAGATCTGAAAAGTCAACAAAGTGAAGGAACCCAGCTGTTATATTAGGGTTGTTTTCGTCTACTCCGTCAGGAAAAATCTCATCACCTAAAACCGTATAAAACTTTCCTGTCGATTTACTTTTAAAAGGAAACGTTGCGTGGTGGGCGCCTGTTGCATAATCATAATTTGCAAAGGCAACCGGGTTTGATGGCGAGCCATCAGCTATACCGTTTCCAACATCAACTAAATAGACTCCATCTCTCCAGTTTGATGAATATGCAATTCCATCTTCAATCCAAACATCATGAATAGACTGTCCTTCTTTTCCAACCTCAAACATTCCTACTTCAACAGGATTCTTCGGGTCTTCAATGTTTATAATATAATATCTCTGGCTTCCACTAAGGGCATAAACATGGTTGTTATCAATAAAAACATTATGTACTCCG
>FUWD013185655.1_pt1 | contig 10214 bp, 15 predicted proteins | sample 1063281 | NCBI WGS metagenome assembly FUWD01 (sample SAMEA79048168, study PRJEB19326) | metagenome | biome: marine
TGGCATGGGCTCTGAAGAACCTGTACTTTTAGGAACAAACATCTATGGAAATCCTTTGTATGCAGAACTAAATGAAACAGAATTAATTGCTATAGCAACAGCTGCGAATGGAAAATATTACAAATCTGTAGATACTAACAGTCTTAATGAAATTTTTGAAGATATTAGCGATGAAATTGATAGAGAACTTGAACAAGTAAGCATTAAAGATTGGTTCTTTATTGCTACAGTAGTTGTTTTAGCTGCTAATATTTACATTATATACGGCAAATATAGAATAGTGATCTAACTGTGAGAAAAATTTTAGGTATTTCTATTTTATTTTTAGGATTAATTCCATTCTTTGCTTTCTCTGCATATGGAGGAGGAGGTTTTGTTTCTCCACAAAGTGATGTACTCAAATCTAATTCTGGTTTTATAATTCAATCAACTGATGAAAATGGAAATACTGTTTTCATGCAGCATGTATTGGAAAATGATTTTGGAACTCCTGTTAATGTCTCAGTTTCTAGTTTTCAAAGTGCAGAATTTCAAAAAATAGATGAAACCTGTCCTCCTTTTACATTATTTACAAACCATATTCTGGTAATCCCGTACTCTCCTGTCAAAATTTCTGATTTAGGACGTTATGTGATGCTTCCTGCATTAGCAGAATTTGAGCATCCAAAAACATTTGATCCAATTCAAATCTATTTTGAAAAATACAGTCTCTTACTTGATGACGGAATAAATGCTGGTTTTACAAATTCCATAGATTTTTCATGTGATGATGTTTATGTTGAAATGAATCCTAGATATGAGCATGCATTTGATGACAATCTTGGCATGCAAAGCCAACCTGATTCTTCATCTCAACAACAAGGCGGACAACAAGGCGGACAACAAAATGGGCCTCAATCAGGCACGAATTTGACGCCAGAAGAGCAAGAACTCTTGCAGCAAGCAGATGAATTGCTTCGAGAATACCAAATGGCATCTGAATTACAAAATGCTCCGGTTAATCCCACAGAACGCCCATACTTGGTTGAACAAAATACTGAACAGTTTAGAGAAGAAATTGCACAACAAATGCAACTTCAAGAACAATTAATGCAACAACTACAACAAAATTCTAAATTTCAAAACTTTGATGAACAATTATCTGATGAAGGTTTGATACAGCAACCTTCTTTGCTTGACGTATCTGATGATGAAATATCTTTGTCTGTTCCATATGAAAATGATGATTCTTCTGCAACAATATCTGCTGAATTTCAAAATGGACAAATAACAAATGTTTCTCTTGAACGTCCGTCTGATGAGATAAATAATAACTTTCTATGGATAATTCCTTTAATAATTATAATTGGTGCTGTAGCAGTATTCATATCAAAAAGACTTGGAAAAAAGAAACCAGTTGTACAAACTCCAATTATAATAAAAAATGATAGGTATACAATCAGTTATGTTGATTTAACACATGAAATGTTACATGAAGCGCAGCACATGTATGATGAGGATCTTTTCAAAGATGCACATGAAAAACTTTCTCAGGCAATAAGATTTTACTATTCTAATCGTTTTTCCACTGGAACTGAAATCACAAACATGGATGCATTACAATTATTACGAAAAGAAAACATTCCTGAATTTGATTCCATATTGAATTATCTTGGTATGTGTGAACTGATAGAATTTGCAAAAAACCCTACAGAAAGAAAAAAATTCTTTTCAGCAATAGAAGACTTTTCACAAATAATAAAATAATTTTAAAATCTGTTACTTAGATTTCTTTTATTAGCGTCTTGATGTTTGCAACGTTTTCAGGCGTAAGCTCGATTTCTTTATGTTCTGCTTTAACGTGTTCTTCTATTTTCACCATCAATTCATTTTCTGTTGGTGCACTAGCAGACCAATCACAATCTTTTCCTGCATCGTGGCAACTGATACTTTTTGTCATATTCGTGCCTATTTTACCAGATATTTATTGATTTTTCAAGATTCTGCTTCTTTTTTTCTTTGAGCTTTGAATTTTCCTCGAAATGCAAAAGCTGCAATTATTGTTCCTACAAATGGTGCACTCCAATAAAGCCACAAGTTTTCTACTACTCCTGATAATAATGCTGGAGCAAGTGCACGTGCAGGATTCATTGACGCTCCTGAAATAAATGCTAGAAACAAAATATCTAATCCTACAATTCCTCCTATTGCAACTCCACTAAAGCCTCTCAATCCTTTTGTATATACAACGTAAAAAATGACTCCCATGAGCATTGCAGATGCTAAAACTTCCACTGGAAAAATCAAAAATATTGAAAAATCGAAGTTTGGTACATTTACTCCTAAATCTGCCTTTTCACCAATCACTTTTAGAACAAATAATGAGCCCAAAATGGCGCCAATTATCTCTGCTGCAAAATAATACATAACTTGAATTTTTGAAATATGCCCTGTAATGTAATATCCAATTGTAACTGCTGGATTGAAATGTGCAAGTGACACCTTTCCAAACGAATACACACCAATTAATAATGCAATGAATGGTGCAATTGCTACAAATGGAATTCCTAATTCTCCATTAAATATTTCTGCATCTAATACAATTGATCCTGTAGCAAAAACTACAAGAATAAAAGTTCCAACTAGTTCAACTGTAAAAATTTGTAAATTTGAATATGTCATTATTTATCATCATTCATTGTTGCAATCAAATTCAAAACTTCAGTTTTTATTTGATCACGAATTTCTCTAATTTGTTCTATTGTTTTTTCTTTAGGATCTGGTATATTCCAATCAATTACATCTTTTACAAAAAGTGCTGGACATGATTCTTTATCCATGCATCCCATGTTGACAGTTTTAAAAGAATTAGAAATCATTGATTCAGATAACATCTTTGGATTTTGATTATTCATGTCAATTCCAATTTCCTTCATCACTTGTACAACAATTGGATTAAGTTCCTTTGATGGTGTGGTTCCTGCACTAATTACATTAAATCTATTTTCAGTAAATTTTCTAAAAAATGCTTCAGCCATCTGACTGCGCCCTGCATTTTCTACACATACAAAAAGAACATCTTCAGTCATAATGCTTATATAAATATAGGTTGATATAAAGATTGATTGATATGAATGGCCCCGCACTTTTGAAGTGTATTTGTGATGAAACTAGGTTTGAAATCTTAGAATTATTACAAAAAGATAATGAGTTATGCGTTAATGATTTTGTTGAGAAATTAAAAAAAGATCAACCACTCGTTTCACATCATCTCAAAACTCTAAAGACATGTGGAATTGTAAAATCAAGAGAAGAGGGGAAAAAAGCAATGTATACAATATCTAACTCTCAATTATCTTCTTTGATATCAACTGTAACTAAAACCAGTAAGAAAATTCCTAATTTATGCACTGATACAAAATGTTGCTAGAATTTTTCTGTTCTAACTACGCCAACATCACTAACATATAGAATAATTGCAAAATCTGGGAATAATGTTCTGGATACATCTTCTATAACATCTGATAATTTGTCTTCACGCATGATTATCTCTACTTTCACATTTTTCTCATTTTTAAATCCCTGGCCACGTAACCCTTTTGCTCCGTTGCCCTCTACTTCATATGTAGTATACCCAGTAATATCATGATTTTTCAAAATATCTATGACATTTTTTTGGGCTAGAATCTCACATGTTATTGTAAGTAATTTCACATTATAGAGTTTCATATGAACACCCTTGTAACATAATTGAATAAGTCTATTGCTTCTTCACCATGAACTAATGATGACACAGTAAACATGATTGGTAATAATACAATAATGTTGTATGGGAATGTAATTCCTAATGCAGATGTGATATACAAACTTGGGTTTGCTTGTGGTATTGCATGTCGCAAAACTGCAGGTGCTGCAATAAATGATGCACTGGCTAATAGTAATCCAAACATCACTGCTCCTCCTAAGCTTAATCCTAATGCAGTTGAAACTAATACTCCTATAATTCCGTTAAAAGTTGGCATTATTATTGCAAATGAGGTAAGAAAAATTCCAACCTTTTTGATGTCTTCTAATCTTTGTCCTGCAATAATTCCCATTTCAATCATAAAAATTACAATTGCACCGGTAAACAATTCATCAAACACAATACTGATTGGCTCAAAGCCTTCCTTTCCTATTATGTATCCAATTACAATACTTCCTAGTAGAATAACTATTGCCTTCCCTGTAATCGATTCTTTTAAGACCTGAGAAAGTTTTGTTTTAGTCTCTTTCATTCCAATGTCTATGTCTGATTTTTCATTATCTGAAAATGATTGTTTTTTTGTACGAATTTGTTTTGATACTGCCATATTTGTGAGAAATATTGCCAAGATGAATGCAACTGGTTCTAAAACTGCAAGAATTGCTGCCAAATATCCTTCTGATGTAACTCCTTGATTTTTGAGAAATGATAGTCCTACTGAAAATGTAACAGCTCCCACTGCCCCGTATGTAGATGCTAGTGCATATGAATCAAAGATATTGAATTTCCCTAATCTTCTTAGAATTTGATAATGATTTAGCGTAAATAACAATGAAAGACCTATTGCAACTAACATTGGGACTAACATTTCCTCAAAGCCTGTCTTTCTCATCTCTATTCCCCCATGAAGTCCAATTGCAGCTAGGAGATAGATTGGTAAAAATTCTGAAATCGCTTCGGGAATTTTTAAATCAGATTTTATTCGTGCTGCAATTATTCCAAACAAGAAGAAGAGGATGATTGGTGTTAGCAGATTCGATTGGATTAGTTGGAAAATGTCCATTTAGTTATGTTTCAAAAAATTTTTCGCTGAAATAAAAACCCAGAGGTCGTAACTATGCCTAAAATGATTATCATTTGATATGCATTTGATAAAATATTCTATGATCTCAAAACGATGCTTATCTATAATAACGTAAAATTCTGGTGAAAATTATGAAGAAAATTGAGGCAATCATCAATCGAAAAAATTACCCTACTCTTCGTGAAAAGTTAGATGCTTTGGGAATTGATATTATTGATAAACGAAATCTAGAAGATAGTAAATTCATTAGTGAATCAAAAGGTTCTCGAGCTGGAGGTACTGGTCTTAGATCTACAATGCTTGCAAAAATTGAATTGGCTATGCAAGACAAAGATGCACGTGGTGTGTTAGAAATTATTTCTAAAAATTCAGGTTTACCGAAATCTATCAAAAGCAAAATTTTTGTATTTGATATGCAAGAAAGTATAGATCTATCTACACTTGAAGGTAAATCTGATGTCGAAGCAGAAGAAAAAGAACGAGTTAGTGTAACTCAAAGATTTACTACTAAACGTAACCGATTGATCCCTCTTCAAAAACGTACGTTGTACAAATTAGAACAATATTATGACGAAAATCGAGAAATTTTAGAATCTGATTACAGAATACGCTCATTTACTGATTTTGTCAATTACTGTATCTTGAAATATTTGCCAACTCTTGATAAACAGTTGAAAAATTCAACAATGCTTTACGAAGATATTTTATAATATTCTAAATATAATCTGCGAATAAATAAAGACCAACAAAGGTCATTCCTACTGCTGCAAAGCCAAGTTTAGCAACAAAAACCTTCGATTTTCTAATTTGACTAGAAATTTCTTGTAATTTCAATTTATTTTAATTAATCTTCGTTTTGTTCCGCGATTAGTTGTTATGTATACAGATCTCGTTTTAGATTGTTCAGGTATTGAGGTATTTTCCAAATATTTCATTGAAGTTCCTCTTGCTGATGTAACTACTGTTCTGTTTCTTTTTTGTAAAATTATGGTTGCGGTATTAGTTGCCTGGTATTCTTTGTATGTATCTCCTGCCCAATTGAAATTTATTTTCTCAATAAGTTTTTTCGAAGTTCCTCGTTTGGTTGTTAACATTAAACTCATGATATTTCCCTCTCTACTCCACTAACATTACCATAATTAGCGGTGGAATTACCACAATTGCTGCAATTACTGTGGATTTTAGATAATCAACTTTGGTTAATTTTGAAAATTTACTTCTATCGAAGGCTAATTTCATTTTAAATAATCTCTTCCCCTTCATTTCCGGTATTGATATCAATTGCCCGTAACATTTGTGAGATGAAAATTTTTCCACTTCTTCCATTCTTTTTAATAATATCTACAGTTTTTTCTTCTTTTGATTCAGGAACGACTACCATCATTCTATATTTGTCTCCAAAATGAGGAATGAACACTTCCATTCCTTTTGATGCGTGAATTTCAGGTGCAGTTTTTGCACCTCTACCTTTTACTTTAACAACTGTTAATCCGCCAACGTTAATTTCTTTTAATGCTTCACTAATATTCATCACATCGTTTTCTGCAAGTATCACTTCGAGTTTTAACATTGAATTATTTTGTACGTCAAAGTAATTAATAATTTAGAAATTGTAAATCATTTGATTATCATTGATAACCAAATACAATAACTGTTAAATGAAAAAAACTTTCAAAATTTTTAATGATTGATACCGGAGACACCGCATGGATGTTAATTGCAGGATGCTTGGTCTTGTTAATGATCCCTGCACTTGGACTATTTGAGTCGGGTCTTTTGCGTAAAAAAAATGTGGTTTCGATTTTCATGCAGATCTTCTTTGGAATGTCACTACTTAGTGTAATGTGGTTTGTCTTCGGATTCAGTCTATCTTTTGGTCCTTCCACACAAGGTATCATAGGTAATCTTGATTGGACATTTTTGAAAGGAATTCCTTGGGATGCACCTCTTGAACAGTATGCGCCAACAATTCCTGGTGTACTATTTGTAAAATTCCAGCTGATGTTTGCTTGTATCACGCCCTTACTACTTACCGGAACTATTGCTGAAAGAATGAAGTTCAGCTCTTTTATCATATTCATCTCTGCATGGTCAATGCTCATCTACTACCCAATCGTTCACATGGTTTGGGGCGGTGGATGGTTAGCAGAACTTGGTGTAATTGACTTTGCAGGTGGAATAGTTATTCACACTACTGTAGGAATGGCTGCACTTGCGGCTGCTCTTGTACTTGGAAAAAGACGTGGATTTGGTCCTGCAATAAACATCCCTCATAGTATTCCTCTTGCTGTTTTAGGTTCTTCCTTACTATGGTTAGGTTGGTTTGGATTTAATGCAGGAAGCGCACTTGCATCTGGTGGTGTTGCTGGAAATACCGTTATTGTTACTCATTTAGCATCTTCAGTTTCTGCTTTAATCTGGGCAGGTTTGTCGTGGATGCGTACTGGAAAACCATCTATTGTTGCTACCATAAACGGCGCTATTGCTGGTCTTGCAGGAATTACACCTGCATCAGGCTTTGTTAGTGTAGAACACGCATTTGTTCTTGCAATTGCTATTGGTGTATTATCATACGGAGGAGTTGTATTAATTAGAGATAGATTAAAAATTGACGACGCATTGGATGTAAGTTCTGTGCACGGTATTGCAGGAATTGTAGGTGCACTTGGTATTGGTGTGTTTGCAAGTACTTTGATTAATCCTGCTGGAGTTGATGGCTTGCTTATTTCTGGAAGTCTTGATCAAATCTGGATACAGGGTGTTGGAATTGCAGTAGCCGCTGCTATGGGCTTTGGTGGAACATGGCTTCTCTTACAGTTAATCAAACATCTTATCGGCATACGTGTTGAAGCTGATGAAGAAGACATTGGACTTGATCTAACAGAACATGCGGAAGCAGCTTATTCTGATGAAGAAGAGTTCAAGTTAACTCCTGACGAATATCCAAAGTCGCCCAAAAACAAATCTGACTCCTAATGTTTCGGGATGATGATGAATTTGAGGAGAGACCTGAATGGGAATGGCTGAAGAAATAGTAACAACTCAGACTTATGAAAAATTATGTTCTGATGTACTTTATTCACATGAAAGTGTTCGTTTTGTAGGTTTAGTAAACAACAAATCAGATTTGTTACACAGTGTACAAAAACAAGAATTAGATCCCCTCTTAGATGAAGATGAAATAAAAATTTCTATAAACTATTCATTAGAGCGATGGAGAAAAGCACAAAATCTTTCATTTCGCTTAGGCAATGAGAAACTCACACTAACTGAATATGACAATGTGACTTTAATTTCAATTCCATACGATGGGAAATTACTACTAATCAGTACTCAACCAACAGTACACTATCATGATGTAATTCAATCAATCATTTCTGCTATTCCTCCTTGGGAGAAATAATCTTTGGAAAACGCCACCATTAGTTATATTCAATTACTAAGAGAAGATTTAGCTATATTTCGTGTAGTTCCTGAAGGTCCTTTTCCTGATTACAAGGCAGGCCAGTTTCTAACTTTGGGAATGCCTGTAAAAAGTGAAAATAATCGTATCATTAACCGTGCATATTCTATTGCATCTAATCCTGAAAATAAAAATATTTTGAGTTTGTAATTAGATGGGTAAGAAAACCATATCCTGGTAGATTGACTACTGCAATGTTTAATGCAAAAGAAGGTGACTCAATTCAATGGAGAAAAGCTAACGGTACTCTAACAATTAATGATAAACTTCCTAACGGAGAACCAGATACTAGGAGAATTGTTTGCATTGGTGGCGGAACTGGTCTTGCACCATTTGTTAGTATGGCTCAACATCTTCATGAAATAGGAGACAAACGTGAAATTATTGTTTTACATGGTGCAAGTTACGTTGATGAACTAAGTTACAGAGAACGTTTGACTGATTTAGAATTAGAGAGTATTGATAGAGGTACAGATAAGTGGAATTTCAAATATAGAGCTGCAATTAGCAGACCACAAGAATGGTTAAACCGTTCTTGGACTGGTCAGGTTGGCAGAGTAGAAAATTTTCTAAGAGCAAGACCTGGAAGAGTATCTGCGCTAGAAGAATTAACCGGTGAAAAAATCACTAAAGATAATACAATGTTTTACATTTGTGGATGGCAAGGAACAATTGATGGAACATTAGAATATCTTGGGAATAATGAGTTTGTAACTGAGAGAAACAAAAGAGAAGATGGTAGTTACGAAGTCAAATTCGAATCTTATGGATAAGAACTATGGTACAAATAAGATCTAAACAATTTATTCTGTAGAAAACATGTGCTATATAGTTGCCATATAGAATATACTGATCAGGGTTAACTTCAAAATTCAATTGAATTGATCATGGGACAATTCTTCTCTTGGGTAAAATCAAACGAGAAAGAGCTTTTAACTATTTTAGAAAATTTAGCAAGAAAAGCAGTTGAAGCATCTGAGGCTATTAAAGAACTATTAGAAGATCCAACTAACAAAGAAAAAATGAAACATGTTTCAAAAATTGAAACTGAGGCAGATGTTTTAACACGAGATATTTTCTCAGAATTAAACAAAACATTCATCACTCCTCTAGACAGAGAAGATATGCAAAGAGTTGCATCAAAAATTGATGACATAATTGATTTCATGGATGGAATTGCTGCAAGGTTTGAAAGTTACAAGATTACTGTTGCACCGCCACATACATTAGAAATGGCAAAAGAATTGGTCAAAGCTACAAAAGAAGTTGAATATATGGTATCAAAGTTGGGTAATGTAAAAAACCCCAAATCGATGATTGAACATTGTAGAAATACGAGTGACATTGAACATACCATTGACGATCTGTATAGAGATGCAATGACAAAACTTTTTGAAACTGATGACGCAATTCTTATCATTAAACTAAAAGATATCTATGAAACTATGGAAACCGCATCTGACAGATGCGTGGATGTAGCAGATGTGGTAGAAGATATTGTTTTAAAATATACCTAGGCGAAAAATATGATAGAAATAGCGATTATTGGAATTATTATCGCTTTGATATTTGATTTTGTTAATGGGTTTAATGATTCCGCAAACTCTGTAGCCACAGTAATTGGTACACGTGTTTTAAAACCAATTCATGCTGTAGCAATTTCAGCTGCTGCAAATTTTGCTGGACCGTTTGTTTTTGGAGTTGCAGTTGCAACAACAATTGCAAAAGGAATTGTCAGTCCTGATGATATTACAATTTACATGATAATAGGGGGTTTGGTAGGTGCAATCGCATGGAGTACTCTATGTACATACTTTGGATTACCAATCTCAAACAGTCATTCATTAATCGGAGGAATAATGGGTGCAGGAATTGCAGGATTAGGATTTGAAAAATTAGTATATGACGGATTAGCCAAAGTGTTACCGGAATAATTGTTGCAC